>Ga0134126_10001337_pt1 | contig 31332 bp, 25 predicted proteins | sample KB31752_FD_96881 | JGI IMG/M metagenome (GOLD analysis project Ga0134126, IMG submission 96881) | Terrestrial soil microbial communities with excess Nitrogen fertilizer from Kellogg Biological Station, Michigan, USA - KB3-175-2 | ecosystem: Environmental > Terrestrial > Soil > Unclassified ... | reverse complement strand
TGGCCTTCTTTATTTATTATAAGTTGGTTCTCTTCCTGCAAAAATCGTAACACTGCTTTAATTTTTTTTTCTTTAAACGACGGTAGTTGTTGAAATATTCCATTTGCTGTTAATGCATTAGTTTGAGTTATTTGTTTTATGGCAGAAGAAATCGAATTAAATTCATCGGAAGATATAGTACTATTTTTATTTTTAAGGCAATTATCACAAATACCGCAAGGAAAAATGGGCGGCCCGTCAAAATAACAATTGATCATTTCGCTTCTGCATTTGCTTTCATTTTTGCAAAAACGGATCATTTCGCGTAATCTTGTTTCATAAGCTTCTTTACGTTTCAAAATATTTTTCTGGTTGATGAAAAGCTCATTTGTTTTCACGCGGTTTTTAATAAAATAAATTTGAGGTTTTTCTTTTTGAGGTGTATAATTAATAAAATTGAGTGCTTTTAATTCATTTAGCATTTTAACAAGCTCCTCTTTTTTTATTCCAATAAATTTTGCAAGATCATTCTCATTAATAAAAGCGGGGAAATCGAATATGCCATCATAGGATCGCAAAAGGCCTTTAACCGTTTCGGTGTATTCAGGACGGCTTTTTTCGAGGTCAGTTAGCTGGAATTTGTCCGTCGTAAATTCAACAGTTGGAGGCTGAAAAAATTGTTCAGTATAATTGATAAGTTCTTCCTGTTCCAATATTTTTAAAACACTATTGATTTCGTAGGCATCTAATTTGAAATTTTTAGAAAAAGTGTTAATGTCAAAATCATAAGAAACACCTTCACCACTGTTGGCAGGTATTTGAAGAAAATCGCACAAAGAACTGTACACTTTTTTAATCACTTCATTAGAGGGGAATTTTTTAGCAACCTGTTTTTTTAAAGATTCTAATTCTGTATCATTAAAAAGTAAAACGGCATATGCTTTTTTGCCGTCACGCCCCGCCCGCCCTGCTTCCTGGTAATAATTTTCCAAAGCATCGGGAACATCGTAATGAACAACCGCCCTCACATCGGGCTTATCAATTCCCATCCCAAAAGCATTGGTACAGGCAATGATCCTTGTTTTATTATTGATCCAATCTTCTTGCCTTTTATTTCGTTCTTGGCTTGTAAGCCCCGCGTGATAGTGGTCAGCAATAATCCCATTAAGGTTTAATAGGTTCGCAACTTCCTTTGTACGGCGCCTTGTTTTGCAATAAACAATGCCATTTCCGGAAACTTTATTTAAAATCGCCAATAATTTATTTTCTTTTGAAAAAAGGTGAAAAGCGCTGTAAGAAAGATTGTCGCGTTCAAAAGATTGCCGGAATGTTTTTTGAAGTTTACTAAATAATAATTTTTCCCTGATATCCTTTTGAACTTCTAAAGTTGCCGAAGCCGTTAGCGCAAGAATGGGAACGTTAGGAAAATATTCCCTCAAAGCTGCAATCCGAAGGTAAGACGGCCTGAAATCATATCCCCATTGTGAAATACAATGCGCCTCATCTACAGCAATTAAATTTATTTTAAAGTTTGGCAGGTATTCCAAAAATAATTCTGTTTCCAGTCTTTCCGGAGAAACATATAAAAATTTAAAGTTTCCATACAATGCATTTTGCAAAACCGCCTTCACTTCTGTAAAGCCCATACCAGAATAAATACAAAGTGCCGGAATTCCTTTTGCTTTAAGATTGGCCACCTGGTCTTTCATTAAAGCAATCAAAGGGCTTATCACCAAACATATTCCATCATTACCCATAGAAGGAACCTGGAAACACATTGATTTACCCCCGCCGGTAGGCATTATCGCCAGCGTATCATTATTGGCTAAAACAGAATTAATAATTTCAAGCTGCTGCTTTCTGAAAGTATCATATCCCCAATATTTTTTTAGAATTTTTTCCGGTTCTTTCATAAATAGTAGCCCGATATTATTATAAAAAATGAAATTAAGAAATTCAGCGCAAGAATAAGAAAAGCATCCGGGTCATTGCGAAACTCATTTTGCTTTGAATAAAATTTTCCCTCTTCTTATTTATTATTTTTACAAAATGATGAATGTAGAGATCTATTTTGATTTTAATGAAATTGAATTAACCGCAAAAAAATTTTTAGAGGTGGCTTCGGGCCATAAGATTTTTGCATTTTCCGGAGAGCTTGGTGCAGGAAAAACTACTTTCATAACGGCACTTTGCAAAGAGCTTAAAGTGGCTGAAACCATTACCAGCCCTACTTATTCCATCATCCAGGAATATATAACAAGTGACAAAAAAACTATTTTTCACATTGATCTTTACCGCTTAAAAAGTAACCAGGAAGCCATAGAAGCTGGCGTTGAAGATTGCTTTTTAAGTTATGAAATTTGTATGGTTGAATGGCCGGAAAAGGCACCCGGTATTTTCCCCGGAAATACTATTTTTTCAGAGATAGAAATTCTTTCTTCTGATAAAAGAAAAATGATTATAAAGTTACCGGTATAAAATTTTAATTTTATATCTTAAATCCTAAATATTTTAAATGGCAACATCAAAACCTTATGTTTCATCTTCCTTCACTTATGAAACCATGGAAGAAACATTAGATGTAAAACCTAAGGGCGCAGAGTTGCTTATTGGGATTCCCAAAGAAACATCCTTCCAGGAAAACCGTATAGCACTTACCCCTGAAGGAGTAAGTGTTTTAGTAGCAAATGGGCACCGTGTAATTATAGAGAGCAAAGCCGGAGAAGGCTCCAGCTATACTGATAAAGATTATAGCGATGCCGGAGCTAAAATAGCCGCTGGAAAAGAAGAAGTTTTTGAATGTGCTATTTTGGTAAAAAGCGCTCCTATTTGGGAAGCTGAGATAAGCTTATTAAAACAGCACCAATTCATTATTTCCCCTATCCATGTCACAGCGATGAAACGTGAGATTTTGGAAAAAATGATGGAAAAAAAAATAACCGCTTTAAGTTTTGAAAACCTTAAAGACGACAGTGGCCATAACCCTATTGTAAGAAGCATGAGCGAAATTGCCGGAAGCGCAGTGATGCTGATAGCCGGTCAATATTTAAGCAACGCCAATAATGGCAAAGGTGTTTTAGTTGGCGGAATCTCGGGCATACCCCCCACAAAAGTAATCATAATTGGTGCCGGTATTGTTGCCGAGCAAACCGCCCGCACTGCACTGGCGATGGGAGCAAGCATCAAAATTTTTGACAACAGTATTTATAGGCTGAAGCGTTTACAAAATAACATCGGAATGCGTTTATTTACTTCTGTCCTGGAACCTGGAATTTTATCAAAACAATTAAAAACCTGTGATGTTGCAGTAGGCGCTCTCGCTGCATCGGGTGGAAGGACGCCACTGGTAGTGACAGAAGAAATGGTAAGCAAAATGCGTCCCGGAAGTGTAATAGTTGATGTCAGTATTGACCATGGTGGGTGTTTTGAGACTTCCCGGATAACTTCTCATACTTCTCCGGTTTTTAAAAAATATGATGTGATACATTATTGCGTTCCCAATATTCCGAGCGGTTTTGCACGGACGGCCTCCCAGGCAATCAGCAATGTAATAATGCCATTAATGCTTGAAATGGCTGATGATGGCGGTTTTGAGAATCTCGTTTGGTATAAAATAAATATTCGAAGTGGTATTTATTTATTCAAAGGCGCACTTACTAATTTTCACCTCAGCCAAAGGTTTGACCTTAAATTTACCGACCTGAATTTATTGATTGCAAGCAGAAGATAGGCCTAAACTGCCAAAATAAGAATCCTGAATATTTGTCCTTTTACTGCTTTTATAATAAATGTATTTTAACTCTCCCTTTCCTGCGCACGCAGCCATCTTTCTGGAATTTCGTTGTTGCTGGCAAACAAATAATCTTTATAACTGCAGGGTATCATTTTTTTATCTGGCAACTGCATCCACCACCGCCCTGTTTTTTTACTTTGAATAAAAACGGTGTCAACTTCTGCAAAAACTGTATGGTATTCATTAAAATTTTGCCTGTCACTTAAGGGCGGCTCTTTACGGTTTCTACTTTTACCATCAATAAAATACCAAATCATTTGCGCAATCTGCAAGGCAGTAAGATTTTGTTGGTCTTTCGAATCGTCATAACCATATATTCCAAAAGAAGAAACCACCGGGCTCATTCCCGCATAACGGGCAAGCGTACATGCTTCTTCGCCCGTCAGGCCATTTGGGCTACAAATTGATGCCGGCGAATCACTATTTTTTATTGCTGCGATGTCAAAACTTACCAAATCTGAATTCCGGATAACAGGCTCCATTTCTTCCAAATCTTCTTTTACATTTCCTACCCGAAAACAATCAAACCTAAGCTTATCCATTGTTTCGAGCATTCCCGGATGAACAAAATAACTTTGAAATGCAATGTGATTATAATGCCTGACCATGTTCGGTTCCCCCGTTAGCATTTCCATAAGAAAATTTTCACTTCGTGAAGGCGATTCACTTCTTAAATCAATAGTAGCATCAATTACGGTTGCATCAATTATTTTGTTCAATTCCTTATATGCAAAATATTGAGGCAAGGTATTATCATGCGAACCGCCAATAATTACTATTGTTTTCTTCATGCGAAGCAATTCTTTTAAAACGATTGTTATTGCGGCATAACTATCATTTAAAGAAGCACCGTTTTTAATATTGCCGATGTCGGCGATTGAAATTTCTTTATGCCAATAATGCAACTCATAAAACTTTTTCCTTACCAAATCGGCTGCGTTTTCGCTGCCTTTCATTCCACTTCCCCTAAATTCATTGATACCGACAATTACTAAGCCTGTATCTGTTAGCTCTGGAAATTCTTCCTCATAGATTCTAATAATGTTGCGCATCTGGCTGTCGTTGTGGGCAACATCACCGGTGATGAGTGCAACATCCACAGGTGATAAATATTCATGTAAATCGTAAGTCAAGTTTAAATTTTTTTTTGGGCAAACCTAAGGATAAAATGCAGAAATACTGTATCATAAAAAGTATTTCAATACAGATCTGTTAATAATAGTAATTACCGTTTCACTTATTTTTGCACTCATGGAAAATCTGCTTACGCAAATAAACAATTTAAAAGAAGAGATCAGTAATTTTTCTTCTATAGATAAAAACCCTGCGGAAATATTTCGCATACAATTTATTGGTTCGAACGGCTCTGTGAAGGCTTTGATGAGCGAAATGAGAAATGTGCCTCCTGAGAATAGAAAAGAAATGGGCATAGTGCTCAATGAATTAAAATTGTTTGCAGAAAATAAACATGAGGAATTGAAGAAAGCATCAGGCAATCAGCAACGGGCAACCGAAAATATAATTGACCTGACTTTGCCGGGAGATTCCTTAGCTGTGGGTAGCCGCCACCCAATTAGTATTGTAAGAAATAAAATCGTTTCCATTTTTCAGCGGCTCGGCTTTGCTGTTGCCGAAGGCCCCGAAATTGAAGATGACTGGCATAATTTTACAGCGCTTAATTTACCCGAAAATCATCCTGCGAGGGATATGCAGGATACATTTTATGTTTCTCAAAATCCGGCATGGATGCTTCGCACACACACCAGCAGTGTGCAGGTGCGCGAAATGGAAAAAGGCGTATTGCCGATACGAATTATTTGCCCCGGCCGGGTTTATAGAAATGAAACCATAAGTGCAAGGGCGCATTGTTTTTTTCACCAGGTAGAAGGCTTGTACATTGCAGAAAATGTTTCATTTGCCGATTTAAAACAAACATTATATTTCTTCGTTCAGGAAATGTTTGGCAATGAAATGAAAGTCCGTTTCCGGCCATCGTATTTTCCGTTTACCGAGCCGAGCGCCGAGATGGATATTTCCTGTTTGATATGCGGCGGTGAAGGATGTAATGTTTGCAAACATACGGGTTGGGTAGAAATTTTAGGATGTGGAATGGTGCATCCAAATGTGCTTGAAAATTGCGGAATTGATTCTAATAAATATTCAGGTTTTGCCTTTGGAATGGGAATTGAAAGAATTACCATGCTCAAATACCAGATAAAAGATTTAAGGATATTCAGCGAAAACGATTTGAGGTTTTTAAAACAATTTGAAAGTGCGGTTTAGCTAAGGTTTGTTTTAATAAAATAGAAATCTGCATAATTTGTTAGTTTACTATAAATGAAAGAATATTTTTTATGACAATAACCATCGCCGTTTGCGGAGCAGGGACAATGGGAAGCGGAATCGCGCAAGTATCGGCGCAGAGTGGCTTTGACACAATCCTTTTTGATGTAAATGCCCAGGTTTTGTCAAACGCCAAAGAATCTATTCAAAAAAACCTGCAATATTTGGTTGATAAAAATAAAATCTCTTTAAAAGAAAAAGAAGACACATTTAACCGGATAGATTTTACATCAGAAATAAAAAATTGTACTGCTTTTGTAATAATCGAAGCGATTATTGAAAAAGAAGAAGCGAAAATTTCGTTATTTAACGAGCTGGCAAAATACAATAACGAAGAAGTAATTTTTGCTACAAATACTTCTTCGCTTTCGGTTTCTTTGTTGCAGGAAAAAATAATTTTTCCACAAAGAGTAGTGGGAATGCATTTTTTTAATCCTGCTTATATCATGAAATTGGTAGAAGTGGTAAAAGGAAAACAAACCAATGATGAAATCGCGAAAACGGTTTTTGATATTTGTCTCTCAATGGGAAAAAGTCCTATAATGTGTGAGGATTCTCCTGGCTTTATTGTGAACCGCGTTGCCCGTCATTATTATCTTGAATCTTTAAAAATTGTTGAGGATGGGATTGCTTCATTTGAAGAAGTTGATGAAATTTTAGAAGCTTCTGGTTTTAAAATGGGCCCTTTTAAATTGATGGATTTAATCGGTATGGATATCAACCTGGCCGTAACCGAAACTCTCTTTCACTCATTTAATGAGGCGTCACGTTTCGCGCCTTCTACGATTCAAATAGAAAAAGTAAAACAAAATTTATTGGGCAAAAAAACCGGCAAAGGATTTTATAATTATCAATAAGTGTTAGGATAAATAATTTACATTGCTTTAATAATTTTAGCAAATACGGCAATGGCTCAGGAAAATTTCTCTGAAAAAAATATGGATGAAAAAAAAATTCTGGTTACAGGTGGCGCCGGCCTTGTTGGAAATGAATTGCTAAAACAATTACTAAATTCAGGTGAAAAAGTAAAAGCAATTTATAATTCCACGCCCATTTCTTTCATGCATCCTTCATTAGAAATCATTCAATGTGATATCCTGGATATTATCAAACTTGAAGAAATAATGGAGGGAATTTCTCATGTTTATCATTCAGCGGCTTTGGTCTCCTATGATCCCACAGATAAGCATCAACTTTTAAAAATAAATATTGAAGGAACTGCCAATGTCGTGAATGCATGTATTAATGCTGGTGTTGAAAAATTAATTCATGTCAGTTCTGTAGCGGCTTTGGGCAGAATCAGGAATGATGAAACCGTAACTGAGAAAATGAATTGGACAGAAGAAACGAGCAACAGTATCTATGGCAAATCAAAATATTATGGCGAGATGGAAGTGTGGCGCGGAATCGGCGAAGGCTTGAAAGCGGTAATTGTAAACCCTTCTTTAATATTAGGAGGAGACAATTGGGAGAGTGGATCATCAGCTATATTTAAAAATGCATACAATGAATTTCCCTGGTACACAAATGGCGTATCAGGTTTCGTAGATGTTAAGGATGTAGCACGCGCGATGATACTTTTAATGAATAGCGGAATTACATCGGAACGCTTTATTTTAAATGGCGAGAATTTACCTTACAAAGAAATATTTTCCTCCATTGCAAAATGTTTTAATAAAAATGGCCCTACAAAAAAAGCCACTCCTTTTTTAGCAGAAATAGTTTGGAGAATGGAAATAATAAAAAGTTTAATCACACGGAAAAAACATCTTCTAACAAAAGAAACTGCGAGAACTGCCCAGGCAAAAGTATATTTTGATAATAGTAAAATTTTAAAATTTTTGCCAGAATTTCATTTTACAAAAATCAAAAATACTATTGAATATACATGTGGGCTAATGAAGGAAAACTACCAGCTTTAATAAAAAGTCCCGAATTCCTTTTCTGTATTGTTTTTTTTATAGTCTATTTCTTGACAACCTTTGTTACTTGCCTAAAACTCTGCATTCTTTGGGTACCTCGGAAAAGGAATGACATCCCTGATATTGGCCATGCCGGTTACAAATTGAATCATCCGCTCGAAGCCAAGCCCGAAACCCGCGTGTGGTGCAGTTCCAAAGCGCCGAGTATCTAAATACCAACTCATTTCTTCGACAGGAATATTCATTTCTTTCATTCTTTTTTCAAGAACATCCAGCCTTTCTTCGCGCTGGGAGCCACCGACAATTTCACCAATGCCAGGTGCCAAAATATCCATCGCCGCCACCGTTTTTCCATCGTCATTCTGCCGCATATAAAATGCTTTTATTTCTTTAGGGTAATTAATAAGTATAACAGGTTTTTTAAAATGCTTTTCAACCAAATAACGCTCGTGTTCGCTTTGCAAATCAATTCCCCATTTATCAATTACATACTGAAACTTCTTTTTCTTGTTGGGCGTAGATTCTTTTAAAATTTCTATTGCTTCGGTATAGGTTAACCTTTCAAAATCATTATTAATTACAAATTCCAATTTCTCAATCAAACCCATTTCACTGCGCTCATTTTGTGGTTTTTGTTTTTCTTCTTCTACTAATCGTGTTGCTAAGAAATCCAGGTCTTCGCGGTTATTATCCAAAGCAAATTTAATAATGTACTTAATAAATTCTTCTGCCAGGTTCATATCATCTTCCAGGTCCGAAAATGCCATCTCAGGCTCTATCATCCAAAATTCGGCGAGGTGCCGTGCGGTGTTGGAATTTTCTGCGCGGAATGTGGGGCCAAAAGTATAGATATCGCCCAAAGCCATTGCAGCCAGCTCTGCCTCTAATTGCCCGCTTACAGTAAGATTGGTTGCTTTTCCAAAAAAATCTTCTTTGTAATTAATAGTTCCGTCTTCATTCTTTGATGGCTTTTCGAGATCAAAAGCAGTAACATGAAAAGTTTCGCCTGCGCCTTCCGCGTCAGAAGCTGTTATGATGGGTGAATGCAAATACACAAATCCTTTTTTATTGAAAAATTCATGAACTGCAAAAGCCAAGGAATGCCTTACCCTGAAAATAGCTCCAAATGTATTGGTACGAAAACGCAGATGTGCAATTTCCCGTAAAAATTCAAGGCTGTGTTTTTTGGGCTGGAGTGGAAATTTTTCCGCATCGCTATCACCAAGAATTTCAACACTTTTAGCTTTTAATTCTATTTTTTGGCCTTTACCCAACGAAGGCACTAAAGTTCCTGAAACCTTTATGGCGGCACCTGTTGTAATTCTTTTCAAAAGAACCTCTTGAAATATTCCTAATTCTAAAACGACTTGCAGGTTAGAATTGGTACTGCCATCATTAAGCGCAATAAACTGGTTATTTCTGAAAGTGCGCACCCAGCCCATCACTGTTAATTCGTGGTTAATTGATTCATTTTTTAAAGCATCTTTAATGCGAATTCTTTTATTGAACATTTCTTTCTATTATATTCGCAAATATAAAGTATCAAACAAATTTTTTGGCCTAATCCTTGTGTAAGGACTATTAATAGAGAAAAACTTCAGAGATTATTTTCCACCATAAAAAAGAAAAAAATTTATTTTTTTATTATTTTAATGTAATATTGCATCAGATAAAGCTGACTAAATTTCCTTTACTACGATTACATCAGTATTAAAAGAATCCATTCCATTATAAATATCAAAATTAGATTTTACAACTTCAATTAGCGTTTTTGACTATTAATCTATACGTCTTTTTATGTATGACATTTTACAATTGAACGATATGCTCGTTCCGGAATTGCTCGATATAGCTGAGCAGCAAAATATAACTGAAACCAATAATTTACAAAAACAAGAATTAATTTACAAAATTCTTGATAAACAATCATCAATGGCCCCAAATGACAAACAGGAAAGTGCTTCCGAAAAACCTAAAAGGAAACGGATAGTAAAACCGGCTGCTAAAAAACAGCACGTAGAAGAAAGCCCTTCAACTGAGGAGAAAGAACCTAAAGTAAAAAAAGCAGAAGAGAAAAGGAAACCTATAAAAAAACAAAAAGAAGAAGTTGTCGCAAAGCCTGAATTAGATTTTGACCAATACGAGGATGACGACGATGATAATGTTGAACATCTTGCCGACCCAAAAACTATTGCTCCGGCTTTACTTGAATTGTTGAAAAACGAGGATGAAGAAGAAGAAGAATTAATGCCTGAAACTCCTTCTAACGGCCATCAGCACCACAATAAAAATTTCCAGAAAAAAGAACCGGCGTTTAATATAGAATTTGATGGAATCATTCTTGCAGAAGGCGTATTGGAAATGATGCCGGACGGATATGGTTTTCTTAGAAGCAGCGATTACAATTACTTGTCCTCGCCGGATGATGTATATGTTTCTCCATCTCAAATAAAATTGTTTGGGTTAAAAACCGGCGATACCGTCTATGGTTCTGTTCGCCCACCAAAAGAAGGAGAAAAATATTTTGCTCTTTTAAAAGTAGAAACAATTAATGGAAGAGGCCCTGATGAAGTGCGAGACCGGGTTCCTTTTGATTATCTGACTCCGCTTTTCCCTTTTCAGAAACTGGATTTATTTTTGACGCCTAATAACCTTTCTACAAGAATTATTGATTTGTTTACTCCAATCGGAAAAGGCCAGCGCGGTTTAATTGTTTCGCAGCCAAAGACTGGTAAAACAATGTTGCTAAAAGAAATTGCCAATGCGATTGCCGCCAATCATCCTGAATGTTATTTAATGATTGTTTTGGTAGATGAGCGCCCTGAAGAAGTAACAGATATGGAGAGAAGTGTGAAAGCAGAAGTAATCGCTTCTACCTTTGATGAACCTGCTGAGAAGCATGTTAAAGTTAGCACCATGGCTTTGCAAAAAGCAAAACGCCTGGTAGAATGTGGCCACGATGTGGTAATCTTATTAGATAGTATTACACGATTGGCAAGAGCGCATAACACTGTTTCGCCGGCAAGTGGTAAAGTACTATCTGGTGGTGTGGAAGCAAACGCAATGCAAAAACCAAAACAATTTTTTGGCGCAGCCCGTAAAATTGAAAATGGAGGCTCACTTACCATTATTGCCACTGCTTTGGTAGATACCGGAAGTAAAATGGACGAAGTAATTTTTGAAGAATTTAAAGGCACCGGTAACATGGAACTGCAGCTTGACAGAAGGCTATCTAACCGTAGGATTTTTCCTGCGATTGACATCGTTTCCTCCTCTACCCGCCGCGATGATTTGCTACTTGATAAAGATACACTTCAGCGCATGTGGGTGTTGCGAAATCACATGGCTGATATGAATCCGGAAGAAGCAATTACCCTTTTGATGAAAAACATGAAAGGAACAAAAGATAATGCAGAATTCCTCACTTCTATGAATGGATAACATTCTTCAGAACGAGGAATTCAGCGAACGAATATTACGAATAAACATACAAAAATTACAGTAAACGAAGTTTTAATAAACATTTCTGTTTTCTTAAATTAAATACCTAAAAGCCTGATATTTTAACAATAGGTAGAGCATCATTTAAAAATCTAATTTTATAATTTATACATTGCCAGATGAAGAATCTTGATAACATGGAATACAATACTACCCGTAACCATCTAACCATTAGGGAATACGGCCGCCATATTCAAAAGATGGCTGAGTATGTGTTGACATTGGAAGACCGGGAAAAGCGCCAAAAAAACGCAGAGGCACTCGTAGAATTAATGGGCTTTCTAAATCCGCAACTTAAAAATGTAGAAGATTTTCGACATAAACTTTGGGACCATCTTTTTTTAATAACAGATTTTAAATTGGATGTGGACAGCCCTTACCCAATTCCAACCCGGGAAACACTCAGGCCCACGCCTGACCCTCTCGCGTACCCCAAAAGATATCCTAAATACAATCATCTTGGAAAAAATATTGAGATAGTAATAGATAAAGCCTTGACAGAGGAAAACCCGGAAAAACGACAGGGTTTTGCGAATTCTATTGCTTACTATATGAAGCTTACTTATAGCAACTGGCACCGTGAACTGGTTCACGATGATAATATTCAAACCGAGCTTTCATCTATTACTAATGGAGAACTTGAGTTTAATAGCCGCCCGTTCATAAAGCACCGGGTTGAAAATATCCGTGAGGAATTTAGCGGTGGCAAATACCGTAAAAACTTTGGCCCAAGAAATAACCGTAACCAAAATGGAGGGCGTGATAGAAACAATAACAATAACAGAAAATATGGAAAGAAACGTTATTGATGATTTTTGATTAGTATTTTGATAGTATATAAAATGCATGAAGAAATTCATTTAGAAAAAATAATGGAATAAGTTTGTAACCCTGGCATCTATTATAAATTGCCGGGGTTTTATTTTTTAATAACCAGAAAGAAATTTTAAATGGGCTCATTTGAAGTTATTGGCGGTAAAAAATTAAAAGGGGAAATAGTTCCTCAAGGCGCTAAGAATGAAGCATTGCAGGTTATTTCTGCCGTATTGCTAACCGATGAAAAAGTGGTAATCCACAATATCCCTGATATAATTGACGTAAACCTTCAAATAGAATTGTTACAAGAATTAGGCGTAACGATCGAAAAAATTGACAATCACATTTCCTCTTTCCAGGCAGATAATGTAGATGCAAATTATTTATTTTCTGATGCTTTTCAAAAAAAGACCGGCCGCCTTCGGGGTAGCGTAATGCTTGCCGGGCCCATGTTGGCGCGTTTTAAAACTGCTTATATTCCTAAACCGGGAGGAGATAAAATTGGCCGCAGAAGGCTTGACACTCACATTATAGGGTTTGAAAAATTAGGAGCAAAGTTTGACTATTTTACAAATGAATCTTTTTTTCATCTTCATACCACAAGATTAAAAGGCAACTATCTTTTACTGGAAGAGCCGAGCGTAACAGGCACTGCAAACTTAGTAATGGCAGCCGTTTTGGCCGAAGGCAATACCACAATTTATAATGCCGCCTGCGAGCCTTATATTCAACAACTATGTAAAATGTTGAATAATATGGGCGCAAAAATTTCAGGCGCAGGAAGCAACAATATAATTATTGAAGGAGTAAATAAATTAAAAGGAACTCAGCACACAATTCTGCCTGATATGATAGAAGTTGGCTCCTTTATCGGGCTCGCAGCAATGACCCAAAGCGACATAGTAATCAAAAATGCCGGGCTTCAACATCTCGGAGTTATTCCTGAAAGATTTAAACAATTAGGGATAAAAATGAATTTTTCCGGGGATGATATTCATATTCCAGAACAGGAAATTTACGAGATTGAATCTTTCCTGGATAGTTCCATGCTCACTATTTCTGACCACCCATGGCCTGGCCTTACGCCTGACCTGATAAGTATAATACTGGTAGTCGCCACACAGGCAAAAGGAAGTGTTTTGGTACATCAAAAAATGTTCGAGAGCCGGTTATTTTTTGTTGATAAAATAATAGAAATGGGCGCGCGTATAGTTTTGTGTGACCCTCACCGGGCTGTAGTTGTAGGGCTTGAAAGAAAAATCCCATTACGTGGCATTACGATGAGCAGCCCTGATATCAGGGCGGGTGTGGCCCTGCTTATTGCTGCATTGAGTGCTGAAGGGAAAAGTGTCATTCAAAACATAGAACAAATAGACAGGGGGTATCAAAATATAGATGAAAGATTGAGTAGCCTTGGAGCCGAAATTATAAGGAAATGAATTTGAAAATTAAATACCAGTAAACAAACAAATTCGTGCGATTCCTGTTTTATAATTTTTGAAAAATGGAAAAAAAATATAACAAAATCATTCTGATAACTGCTCCTTCCGGATCCGGCAAAACGTCGGTTGTCAATCATTTGATGAAGAAGTTTCCTTCACTTGCATTTTCTGTTTCGGCAACCACAAGAACTCCCAGAAAAAATGAAAAAAGCGGCCAGGATTATTATTTTATCTCGGAAAATGAATTTCGCGATAAAATACAAAAGAAGGAATTTCTGGAATGGGAAATGGTATATGAAGGAAAATATTATGGTACATTAAAATCTGAAATGGAGCGCATCTGGAACGAAAATAAAATTCCTGTTTTAGATATTGATGTGCAGGGAGCCATCCACGTCCAACAACAATATCCCGTTAATACGATTGCCATTTTTATACAGGCTCCATCTACCGAAGAATTAAAAAGAAGGCTAAAAAACCGTGGCTCAGAAACAGAAGAATCATTGCAGGCACGGCTTAATAAATCCAATTATGAAATGACTTTTAAAAAGCATTTTGAAAATATTATTACCAACGAAAATTTTCAAACAGCATGTAAAGAGGCTGATCAGATTGTGGGTGATTTTTTAAATAATTAGCCTCTTCCCGTTTTCTATTTATAAATTTGTAAGATATGGAATGGATGTTTATTTTACCAATAACAATAGCCTTACTTCTTGTAGGTTTTTTTTCCGGGATAGAAATTGTGTTTATTTCTGCTAATAAATTATCCATCGAACTAAGAAGAAAACAAGGAAATTTCAGCGGAAGGACCTGGGCTTTTTTCCTGGAATCCCCCGCACGGTTTATTGTTACCACCCTTTTAATTACCAATGTTCTTTTGGTTATTTATGGCCTTTTGGCAACGGATGCCTTAGCTGGGATTTGGCAATATTGGTCAATCGAAAACCCGTATGTTATTTTGGCTTTCGAAACGGTTCTCGCAACAGCTATCCTGATTATTGTTAGTTCAGTTTTTAAATCCATTTTTAAAGCAAATGGTAATTCAATTACATCAAGCGGCAGTATTAGTTTTATTGTAAAAAGTACCTATTCTCTTTTCTCATGGATTTCTAAATATTTTGTGAGCATTTCAGAATGGCTATTAAAATATCTTTTTAATGTAAAGCTTCAAAATAAGACCCAATCATTTCCGAGGATGGATATCGATCATTACGTACAACAATTAAATATGACCGATAATGAAGACAGCCAGGAAATGAATAATGAAATTTTCGAAAACGTAATGTTGCTTTCTGAAACCCGCATCAGGGAATGCCTTATCCCGAGAAAAGAAGTGGTTTCCGTAGATATTAATTCAACGCTCGAAGAACTAAAGGAAAAATTTACCGAAACTAAATTGAGCAAGCTGGTTGTTTATGAAAAAAATATAGATTCAGTGCAGGGGTATGTACATCAGCTTGACTTGTTTAAAAACCCTGAATCACTTCGCTCCGTTTTATTACCAATACCTGTGGTTCCTGAAAGTATGAAAGCTTCGGACCTGATGAATAAATTTACGAAAGAAAGAAAAAGCATTGCCTGGGTAATTGATGAATTTGGCGGTACTGCCGGCATCGTAACAATGGAAGATTTGCTGGAAGAAATTTTTGGGGATATTTATGATGAATATGACGTAAAGGAAGAGTTGGTTGAGAAGCAAATCGCACCGAATGAATTTCTTTTCAGTGGCAGATTAGAACTTGATTACTTAACAGAAACCTACAAGTTGAATTTTAGGAAAAACGAGGAAACAGAAACCCTTTCGGGTTATATTATTAATCTTCATGAATCTATTCCCCGCGAAAGGGACCGTATCATCATTGATGATTATCAATTTGATATTTTAAAAGTAACCCAGACAAGAATTGAAACAGTAAAGCTAAAAGTACTGCGGTAAAAATTGCAGGAAAATTCTAAAAAGATAACAGAGAATGCGAATTGGAGTAAATGCCACCTCTTTAAATACCCAGGCTCTTGAAACATTTATACAATTAGCCAAACTTCATTCTGAGCATACTTTTCTTTTTTTTTATGATGCAGGACCCAGCCATTCTACTTATCCTGAAAATATTATTCCTGTCGTAATCGCGCCACCGGCAGCGATTTCATTGAAATGGAAAATCTGGTACAATCTGAAATTACCCGCATCTTTAAAAAAAAATCAAGCTGATATTTTTATCAGTGAAAAATTTATTTCTTTAAAAACTAATATTCCTCAAATATTACTTTCACCTGAACTTAGTTATATTTTTCATCAGGCTTTAATTGATAAAAAGCACTTATCGTTTTATAAAAATAATACACCGAAGTTTTTAAATAATGCCCGAAAGATTGTGGTTAATTCTCATTATTTTAAAAATAAAATTATAGAGCGATTTAAAATTGAAGAACAGAAAATCGAAATAATTTATCCGGAAATAAAAAAAATATCAGAAACTATTCCGCAGGAAGAAAGAGAAGTAATAAAAGAAAAATATGCAGAAGGAAATGAATATTTTATTTATTACGGAATCATCAGCGCCGAACAAAACCTTTTGAATTTATTAAAAGCATTTTCATTTTTTAAGAAAAGGCAAAGAAGTAAAATGCAATTGCTCATTACCGGAAAACGCGGAGAGAAATATGATGAATTTGTTGGTTCACTGCAATCTTACCGGTTTAAAAATGATGTAAAGCTTATTGAAGGAATTTCTCCCAATGAAACTGAAAAGGTTCTGGCCTCTGCATATGCAATGTTGTATGTTCCCTTTTATGAAGCCGGGGGCATTGAAGTAATCGAAGCCATGAAAATGGAAGCGCCTTTAATAGTTTCAGAGATTGGAATTTTGAAAGAATATTGTGGAGATGCGGCTTTATATGTTGACCCCAATAATTTTAACGATATAGCCGAAAAAATGATGAGGCTCTTTAAAGATGAACTAAAAAGAAAAGATTTGATTGAAAAAGGAAGGTTACAGGTAAAGCTTTTTGTAAACATAAATCCCATTACAGAGTTATTTGAAATCATAAAAGAAATTTAATTAAAAGACATGCTTTACAATTGGAGATTCATTTTCATCCCCGGAAAAAGTTTTTTACCTGCTATGCAGCATGAAATTTTTTCAATTACTTTGCGAATTATAATTCATTCTTTTAAGGCAAACTAACGTATTTCATCTTATCATACACTTATACTTGTAAACGATGAGCGAACAAAAAAACGTGAACTCTTCTTTCCGAATTCTTATTGCCAGCCTCGCCGGTACTACTATTGAGTTTTTTGATTTTTATATTTATGCAACTGCCGCGGTGTTGGTATTCCCCCAAATGTTTTTTCCCACTTCTAATCCAACAACTGGAACACTGGAATCGCTGGCGACTTTTGCGCTCGCTTTTTTTGCCCGCCCTATAGGCTCAGCTTTGTTTGGGCATTTCGGAGATAGGATTGGGCGCAAAGCCACATTGGTAGCTTCTCTCATGACGATGGGAATCTGTACCGTAGCTATAGGCCTGCTTCCTGGTTATATGTCTATTGGTATTGCTGCACCTTTATTGTTGTGCGTCTTTCGTTTTGGGCAGGGTGTTGGCCTTGGCGGAGAATGGGGAGGCGCTGTATTGCTGGCTACAGAAAATGCTCCTGAAGGTAAAAAGGCCTGGTATGGAATGTTTCCACAATTGGGGGCTCCACTTGGTTTTATTCTATCCGCCGGTGTTTTCCTAATTATCGGAAACATTTTTACGAAACAGCAATTTTTTACGGTAGGATGGAGAGTACCTTTTATTGCAAGCGCGTTGTTGGTAGGATTAGGTTTATATGTCAGGTTAAAAATAGTGGAAACACCTGATTTTGTAAAGGTGTTGGAAAATAATCAGCGGGCTAAGTTTCCTTTAGGGGATGTATTTACCAAATATGGTAAGGCGCTTCTCCTCGGAACTCTTATAACCATCCTGGTTTTTTTATTTTTTTACATGCTCACGGTATTTACTTTGAGCTGGGGAACGACGGTACTTTCTTATTCACGCTCTGGATTTTTATTAGCGCAAATGCTTTCGATGCTTTTTTTTGCGGGAGGCATCATTTTGTCGGCGCACCTGGCTGAGCGTTATAGCCCGATGAATATGCTAATGCTTTCATCGGCGGTTATTTTCTTCTTCGGCCTGTTTGTATCACAAATGTTTATTGCCGGGCATTGGCCACTGCTGGTTACTTTTCTCTCTGGTGGAATGTTTTTGATCGGCTTCAATTATGGCCCATTGGGAACGGCGCTTGCCTCACTTTTTCCTGCTCCGGTGCGCTACACAGGTGCTTCGCTGGCATTTACATTAGCGGGAATTTTGGGAGGATCGCTTACACCTTATTTTGCTACCAGCATTGCGAAAAATTATGGGCTGCAATATGTTGGGTATTACCTTTGCGCTGCCGCTTTGCTTAGTTGCATTTCACTAATTTTTGCCAAAACATTTTTGAAAAAATCAGCCATAGGTTGATAGTCAATTTGTAAATCGTTCTGCTCTCTCAGTTTAAAATTTTGCGCCCTCGCCTTTTTTAGGAATCGAGGAAAGAATAAACTCCCTTAATTGTTCGTTTGCTGTGGCACGGTCATCTTTACGCATATAGATCATGTGCCCGCTACGAAAACCTTTCCAGCTTATACGGCCTTTTAATTTACCACCCGGGTCCATTTGCCACAAACTATATTTCGCATTAAAAAAATCACAAGCGCCGTCATAATAACCCGATTGTACCAACAAATGTAAAAATGGATTTTGGGCCATCGCCTGCCGCAGGTTATCACCGGTATTGTCATTCTTATCGTCCCATGGATATACATCGCCAAACATATTGTATTTAAGATCGGTTTTATAATTTAATTCGTCTCGCAGGTAAATATTCATTGCAGGGGTAAAAGCGTGTAACCATGCCGTTAGCTCTGCATTATAGTCAGGATAATCGCCCGCTGCTTCTTTATCAATTCCACGATACCGTGAGTCTAACCTTCCGATAGTAAAACCATTATCGCGCAGTAATTCTTTCCAGAAAAAACCGTAAGGAACGTCGAGATTATGCTCCAAAATTACTTTCTGAGATAAGCCGGAATAACGTGACATTTTGGTTGCAATATTTTCTTTTTCAGCATCGGTTAAAGTACTTCCTTTCGTTAAAGCAGGAATCAAATCGTTGATTGTAAAGTTTTCAACTTCAGGAAGCATATCGGTAAGGCCTTTGCTTTGCAAATCAGGTGGGAGTGCTTTATGATACCAGGCTGTTGCTGCAAAATAAGGAAGCCTTAGGGCTTCTTCCACGGGGCCGTCGCGCTTAATCCCTAAATCAGTTGGTGAAACCAAAATGACGCCGTCAAGGTACATCCATTCCTGGTTTTCTAATGCTAAAGCAAGACCCGAAACCCGGGTGGTTCCATAGCTTTCGCCGATTAAAAACTTAGGCGATGCCCAACGGTTATTTCGCGTTACAAAGGTTCTGATCCAATCGGCGAGATATTTTATATCTTCATTTACTCCAAAAAATTTTTTACCGGGTATGTCTTCATTTATTTTCCTGGAATAACCGGTATTTACCGGATCAACGTAAACAATATCGGCTACATCTAAAATAGAATTAGGATTATCATGCAAACCATAAGGCTCTACAGGAAATCCTTCATCATCTACATCTAAAATCCGTGGCCCGGTATATCCAATTTCCATCCAAACAGAAGGTGTTCCTGGGCCGCCATTAAAAGAAATAACCAATGGCCTTGAAGCGCGGTCTTTCACATCGCTTCTTTCATAATAAGTATAAAAAACAGAAGCAATTGGTTTTCCATTTTCGTCCCAAATAGGTAGTGTACCGGATTTTGCCGTATAAGGAACAGCTTGGCCTTTTATAGATACCGTATTTTTAATCGTCACAGACGAATCAACAATTACCATAGGATTTTTAGGAGCGCTTTGCTCATCTTTTGGTTGTTTATTTTGAGCAGATACATTCAGATCGAAAGCCAGGAAAATTAATAGGAATGGAATAAGGGTTTTCATAAATTTCATTTTGTTTATTTTAGTTTTCTTATAAATTTTCAATAATGCCGGATAAGGCCAGAAACAATAAAACGTGGTTTTTATTAAATAAAACCCGAGTAGTAAACCAACAAATAAAGCAGATTTTTATTTTTATAATGGCGCAATTGCTAAAATTTCTTCAATCATTTTTCTTTCATTATTAAGGCGTGGCACTTTATGCTGGCCTCCTAATTTTCCTTTAATTTTTAACCATCTGTCAAAAGTATCTTTTTCTAAAGAATGAATAATGGGCAAACGTAAGGCTATATTTTTATACCGTTTGGCTTCGTAATCGCTGTTCAGGGATTTTAAAGCTTCATCCAGTTCATAAATAAAAAGATTTAAATCTTTTGGCAAAGATTCAAACTCGATCAACCATTCGTGAGCGCCATTATTTTGTTCGGTAAAAAAAACCGGCGCAGCGGTATAATCCTTCACCACTGAATTTGTTTTTGCTGAAGCCATGGCAATCGCATTGTCCGCGTTTTCAACAATTAATTCTTCCCCAAAAGCATTTATAAAATGTTTCAGCCTTCCGGATACCTTTATTTTAAAAGGCTTAAGTGAGGTAAACTGGATGGTATCTCCGATTAAATATCTCCAAAGGCCGCCATTTGTTGTAATTACAGGGGCATAGTTTTTATTTAATTCTACTCTTTTAAGCCCAATTGTTTTGGGGTCTTTTTTTCCATATTCATCCACCGGCAAAAATTCATAAAAAATTCCATGGTCAGTATAAAGTAAAAGGCCTTCATCATCCGGCATATTTTGCGCAGCAAAAAAACCTTCGCTGGCGTTGTACATTTCCAGGTAATTGATAGAGCCTCCAATCAATTTATTAATCTGCTCACGGTACGGCGTAAACGAAACGCCACCATGCATATACAATTCTAAATGAGGCCAAACTTCTTTTAGCGATTTTTTGCCTGAAATTTCAAGAATCCTTTTTATTAAAATAATAGTCCATGTAGGTACTCCGGCAAGGGAAGTAACGTTTTCATGAACGGTTGCATTAGCCAGTTGTTCAATTTTGCTTTCCCATTCATCAAGCAAAGCGATTTTAAGTTCCGGCGTTCTGATCCAGTTCCCCCAAAATGGAGTATTCTGCATCAACACAGCGCTCAGGTCGCCATATTGTATATCTTCAAAAAGGCTGTATACCTGGTGGCTTCCACCAACCACAAGGCTTTTACCAGTAAGCAAATCACTATCAGGAAAGTTTTTATAATAATTAGTAAGTACATCTTTAGACCCTTTAAAATGATTGTCTTTTAAGCTCTCATCGCTTATCGGAATGAATTTACTTTTATCTGAAGTGGTGCCGCTGCTTTTTGCAAACCAGTTAATAGGAGTATTCCATAGAATATTTTGCTCGCCTTCCATCATGCGTTTGATGTAAGGTTTGAGGTCATGGTATTCATGAATGGGAATTGTACTTTTAAAATCCTTTACGGTAAAAAGGCGTGAAAAACGGTATTTCCTGCCGAACTCAGTGTATTGTGCCTGCGTTACCAGATGTTGCAACACGTTACGTTGGGCAGAAATGGGATAAGTTACCCAGTTCTCCAAACCCCACAATCGCATTCTTGCTAACTGTGATATGAATGGGCTAAGAAGTTTCAACTTTCGATAATTGATTAATACACATTTATAGAATTTAATAATTTGATTTACTTAAAAACATCTGAATGTAAATAATCTTTTCTTTTTAATTCAAAATTTCTTCCCAGGTATAATCTACGCACCTGTTCATCTTTTGCCAATTCTTCAGCCGTGCCTTCAATAAAAATTTTTCCTTCTATTAATAAATAGGCTCGGTCGCAAATAGACAACGTTTCATTCACATTATGATCCGTTATTAAAATACCAATATTTTTATACCTCAGTTTTGTAACGATTGATTGAATATCTTCTACGGCAATAGGGTCAATACCGGCAAATGGCTCGTCAAGTAAAATAAATTTAGGGTCAACAGCGAGGGCGCGCGCAATTTCAGTTCTCCTTCTTTCTCCACCGCTTAATACATCTCCGTTGCTTTTTCGTACGTGTTCTAAATTAAACTCTGCAATTAATGTTTCCAGTTTTTCTTTTTGTTGTGCTTTCGATAGCTTAGTCATTTCAAGGACAGCAGCAATATTATCCTCAACGGTAAGTTTTCTGAATATGCTTGCTTCCTGGGGCAAGTAGCCTAACCCCAATTTTGCTCTTTTGAACATTGGGAGTTTGGTAATGTCCAGGTCATTTAAAAAAATATTTCCATCGTCTGACTTTACCAATCCTACAACCTGGTAAAAAGAGGTAGTTTTTCCCGCACCATTAGGGCCCAGCAAACCAACAATTTCTCCCTGGCTTACCTGGAAAGATACATTACTATTTACGGTGCGTTTACCGTATTTTTTGGTCAGGTCTTTTGCAAAAATTGTCTGGTTCAAAAAAATATTTTTATAAAAATACGTGAATGAAAATTAAGGAGATGTGAATTGTAACTACGAGGCCTATCAATGCGCTTCCAGCCAGTTTTCACCTACTCCCAGTTCAGCTTCAACCGGCACATCATTTGGCAATTTCAATGCATTTTTCATTGATTCCAAAATGATTGGCTTTATGATTTCTACTTCTGATTTATGAGCATCGAAAACAAGTTCATCATGAACCTGCAAAATCATTTTTGATTTAAAATTGTGTTTTAAAAACTCTCTGTGGATTTTAATCATCGCAAGCTTTATCATATCCGCAGCTGTACCTTGTATGGGAGAATTGATGGCGTTTCTTTCTGCATATCCACGAACCGTCCAGTTAGATGAATTAATATCTTTTAACCAACGCTTCCTTCCCATTAGCGTTTGTACATAACCGTTAGACTTACAAAACAAAATGGTTTCATCCATATACTTTTGAATATGGGCGAATTCCCTTTTATAAGCATCGATTATTTCTTTGGCTTCGGTTCTGCTTACGCCAATGTTTTCAGCGAGGCCAAAAGCGCTTTGTCCATAAATAATCCCAAAGTTTACACTTTTTGCTTTGTAGCGCATTTCTTTGGTGACCTCGTTTTCGGCCACATTAAAAACTTTTGCCGCGGTGGCTGTATGAATGTCTTTTCCCTGCCGAAATGCACCTGACATTGCAGGGTCGCCGCTTATGGCTGCTACAATTCGTAATTCGATCTGTGAATAGTCGGCTGAAATAATTACATGGCTGCTATCCCGGGGAATAAATGCTTTCCTAATTTCCCGGCCTCTTTCTGTTCGTATAGGAATGTTTTGCAAATTGGGATTATTGCTGCTAAGCCTTCCCGTTACTGCTATTGCCTGCCCATAACAGGTATGCACACGCGAAGTTTTTTTATTAATTAATTGAGGCAGTGCATCAACATAAGTAGATTTTAATTTAGTCAGCTCCCTGAAATTTAAAATATCTTCTACAATGGGATTTTCTTTTGCGAGTTTAAGTAAAACATCTTCACCTGTAGCATGTTGCCCGCCTTTGGTTTTTTTTATTTTAGAATCAATCCGCATTTTTTCAAAAAGCACCTCGCCCAATTGTTTCGGCGATGCCAGGTTGAATCTTATTCCCGCTTGTTGATATACGTTTTCTTCTGATTTTTTTGCTTCTGCTTCCAGTTCCGTTGAATAATGATTTAAGAATTCAGTATCCACATTCACTCCTTCAAACTCCATATTCATAAGCACTTTTATCAAAGGCGATTCTACTTCTTCAAATACTTTTTCTACCTCTTTTAATTTCAGGTGAGGCGCAAAAGCTTCTTTCAATTGTAAAGTAATGTCAGCATCTTCCACTGCATATTCTTTTGCATCTTCCACTTCTACATCACGCATATTTCCCTGGCCTTTGCCCTTCTTACCAATCAATTCAGTGATAGAAACAGGAACATAATTCAGGTATTGCGCGCTCAATAAATCCATATTTCTCCTTCCTTCACTTTCAATTACATAATGTGCCAGCATCGTGTCGAATAATTTCCCTTTTACATCAATTCCATACCATTTTAAAACTATTAAATCATATTTTATATTCTGGCCTACCCATATTTTCGATTCGTCAGCGAAAAGAAGTGTAAAATGTTGAAGAATTTCCTGTGTCTTTCCTTCATCCGGTGGACATGGAATATAATAGCCTTCGCCTTTTTTATAAGAAAAACTTATCCCTACTAATTCCGCTTCATTCGGATCAATATGCGTTGTCTCGGTATCAAAAGAAATTTCTTTTTGCTCTGAAAGTTTTTTTACCAAAGATTTTATCGCTTCTTCCCCTTCAACCAATATATAATTATGTGGTGTGTTACTGATATTTTTATCTGCAGAAAGGCCAGTTTTTTCTTGAGCTATTTCTATTTCTTTCTCTTCTTTTTTTGACGGAATTGGGAATTCATTGGCGTTTCCGAAAAGGTCTGTTTGAATAACTGTTTTTTCTACCACAAAAACATTGTATTCGTCCCCCAATATTCTTTTGCCCAAAGTTTTGAATTCCAGTTCTGCAAAAATTGATTTCAACGCCTCAATATTGTAAGGTTTTATTTTAAAATTTTCTTCATGAAATTTGCACGGGACATCCGTGATTATGGTCGCCAACTTTTTACTTAAAATTGCCATTTCTTTTCCGGCAACAATTTTTTGGCCTAAAGCTCCTTTAATATTTTCCGCATCCGCAATCACGTTTTCCAACGTATCGTATTGCGCTAATAATTTTGCAGCCGTTTTCTCTCCCACACCAGCGATCCCTGGAATATTATCTGACGCATCTCCCATCAGGCCAAGAATATCAATTACCTGTTTTACATTTTTAATTCCCCACTTTTCGCACACTTCTTTTTCGCCCATTATTTCCACTTTTCCACCCTGGTAACCTGGTTTATAAATCTTAATATTTTCAGTAACCAACTGGCCAAAATCTTTATCAGGAGTTACCATAAAAACCTTGTAACCGTCCTTTTCTGCCTGCTGCGCTAACGCACCAATAATATCATCCGCTTCGTATCCGTCGCATTCGATACAAGGCAAATTAAAACCTTCAATAATTTTTTTTATATCAGGAATAGCAGCTATCAAATCTTCAGGCGCTTCCTGCCTTTGCGCCTTATAAGCCGCAAAATCTGTATGTCGTTCTGTTGGAGCAACCGTATCAAAAGCAACTGCCAGGTGCGTGGGGTTTTCCTTACTAATGAGGTCAACTAAAGTATTGGTGAATCCAAATTGAGCGTTTGTATTTTTTCCTTTTGTGGTAATTATCGGGCTACGAATCAAAGCGTAATAAGCCCGATAAATGAGCGCCATTGCATCAAGCAGAAATAACTTTTTTTCCATCTGACAAAAATAACGATTACCTAACAGTATCAACCGGTGGGAATGTAAATAGCTGGTTAACTTTTGAATCGAATTTTAAAACCTTGAACTAAGATAAAAGGGCAACATTTCGCGCCATGTTGGCCAATCGTGCCGCATATCATTTCCCCAAATATCGAGCTCATAATTGATTCCTTTATCGTATAAAACTTTTGCAAACCTGCCCGATGCGCCAGGGTCTTCAAACTCTCCGCTGCCGGATAAAATATGAATATGATGGCTTTTGCGAATATTTTCCAGGTACCAGTTATCAGAAAGATTTGGCATATAATCCATTGGAGAATTGTAATAAACCTGTTCATCATTAAAACCTTTTGAATATTCGTGCAAATCATAAACGCCACTCATGGCGATTACGCCATTAATAAGGTCCGGGCGTTTCAAAAATAAATTCATACTATGCAAGGCTCCGAAACTTGCGCCACACGTGATTATCGGCGTTTCATTGGAAGTACTGTGTCTTATAAATGGAATGACTTCGTTGAAGACATAACTATTAAATTCATTGTGGCGGATTGCCTTATGCTCGCCCCACATTGTTGGATGCATCCAACTTTCATTGTTCATGCTGTTGATAGAAAAAACTTTCACTTTTCCCGAATCTATAAATGGCGCAATTGATTCAATCATTTGGAATCGCTCATATTCGAGGTAATCTGCCGCCGCAGTAGGAATTAATAAAAGCGCAAAACCATAATCGCCATAAGTTGCAATCGGCATTTCTTTATTTACAGAAGGGCTGTACCAGGAAGTGAGTTCTCTATTCATTGAAGGGTTTTATTAATTAAAAAAGCCAAATTAAGATAATTTTCCAGCCAACCTATGTTTTGCTTCACTAAACCATTCATCTTTTATAATGCTTAGAATAATGCTATCCCTTCTTATTCCTTCATCTCTTGTTGGCTGGTGGTTTCTTAAAACGCCTTCTACTTTGCAACCAATAGATTTCATCGCTGCAATGCTTCTTTCATTATTATTGTCTGCGCGAAATTCTACCCTTTCCATTCCCATCTTTTCAAATGCGAAGGATAGTAATAAAAATTTGCAATGTTTGTTTAAACCCGTTCCCTGGAATTCTTTTCCATACCAAGTGTATCCCAATTGCAAAGTTTTATAAGGAAGATTGATGTCATAAAATCTGGTGCTTCCGGCATATTTATTAATCTTTTTATCAAAAACAATAAATGGGTATTCTTTACCAGCCTCTTTTGCCTGCAATGCAATGTTTATGTAATTTTTTAAACCTTCTTCCCCCGAAGCATTTAACAGGGAATACTTCCAGGTATCTGGCTCTTTCAACGAGATGGGAAGCAGGTTTGTAAAATCTTCGTGTTTTAATGGCCTTAATAATGCCCTTTCATCTTCGAGGATGTAATCATCATTTAAATTAAAGATTGTATTCATTTTAAAAATTTAGGTAAAAGAAGAATTCCAATTATTTGTCGGTTTACTGTAATCCATTGTTGAATAATTAAAGATAAATTCATGTGAGTAATTTTTTATTAATTTCATCATCTTTTTTAAAACAAATTTTATGGAGAATCCAAAATCTTATTGCGAAGCCGTGTTAACAATGGACAAAAATAATCTTCATCGTATTTATCATGACCAGTTTTATGGATTTCCGATTGAAGATGACGATGAACTTTTCGGAAGATTAATTCTTGAGATAAACCAGGCAGGTTTAAGCTGGTCTACCATTTTAAACAAACAGGAAAACTTCAGAAAGGCTTATAAAAATTTCAACATCAAAAAAATTGCTTCTTTTAAAGAAAAAGATTTTGAAAGGCTGATGAACGATGCAGGAATTATCCGAAACAGGCTTAAAATAAATGCAGCAATTGAAAATGCTAAAACTATTTTACAACTTCAAAAGGAATATGGTTCATTTAAAAAATGGATAAGCCATCATCATCCGAAAACAAAAGAAGAGTGGGTGAAAATTTTTAAATCTACTTTTAAATTTACCGGAGGAGAAATTGTAAATGAATTTTTAATGAGTACCGGCTATTTGCCTGGGGCGCACATTGAAAGTTGTCCCATTTACAAAAAGGTATTGAAAGCAAAACCTGCATTTGAAAAATAACGGTTACCAGTAAACGAAGTTTTAACCAGGATTTTTATTCTGAATTTTTCAATTGAAAAATAAAATGACTTTTTTAAGAAAGCATTGGTACGACATCGGTGGCTTTTTATCCATCATTGTTTTGGTATTTGTATTTTTAAAAGTAAAATCACTTACCGATTATGAGCTTCTGATGTATTTGAATTTGGTCTCTTTATTTTTTCATCAGCTCGAAGAATACAGATGGCCCGGCACTTTCCCGGGAATGATAAACAAGGTAATGTTTAAAAGCACAATGCCCGACCGTTATCCCTTGAATACAAATACGGCTTTGATAGTAAATGCAGTAGTCGGCTGGTTTTTTTATTTCATAGCTGCTTTTTTGGGCGAAAAAGCAACCTGGCTGGGCATTGCAGTGATAATGGTTTCGTTAGGAAATTTTATAGCGCATACTTTTGTTTTTAATATAAAAGGAAAGACCTTTTATAATGCAGGCATGATAACAAGCTGGATATTTTTAGCTCCTTGTGTTTTATTTTTCATTTATATTATTTTTTCAGAAAATATTATTTCTCAAACTGATTATCTTATTGGTATTCCACTTGGGATTGCCTTAAATGCAATAGGAATTTTGAAAATGATTGATTGGCTGAAAAATATAAACACAAAATATATTTTTGATCAACGTAATTTATTGCCTGCTGATAGAAAAAAGTGAAAATTCTTAAAAGTTGAAGATTTCAAAACTGCTAAAAAGAAGTTTCCAAATTTTTATAGAATTAAAATAATTCTTCAATATCTTTATTTTTAAAATATAAAAACATGAAAAAATTCTTTCTTTCCCTAACAACCCTTTTATTATTTTTTGCTACCAAAGCTCAAACTGCAGATGACGTAATCGCAAAGTACATCGACGCTATTGGAGGCAAGGAATTACTTTCCCAGGTAAATTCTGTTTATGTCGAAAATACCACAGATGTAATGGGGAATGAATCCAATTCAAAAACAACGATTTTAAATGGAAAAGGCTATAAAACCCAAATGGATTTTAATGGGCAGCAAATAGTTCAGGTAGTTACCGATAGTGCAGGATGGGCAATTAATCCCTTTGCTGGCTCCACCTCAGCAACTGCAATTCCGCCTGAACAATATAAATCCGGTGAAGATCAAATTTATGTGGAACCATTGTTTAATTATGCAGAACATGGCGCTAAAACAGAACTTGCTGGTCAGGAAAAAGTTGGTGATATTAATGCTTACAAAATAAAATACACCAATAAGGACGGAGCCGTTACCAATTATTATATTGACCCCACAACGTATTATATCATCCGGGAAGTGAGATCGGGAGAAATGCAAGGCCAGCCTGTTGATATTACAGTTAGTTTCTCAGATTATAAGAAAACTGATTTTGGTTTGATGGTTCCCTACTCAAGGGCAATTGATATGGGTCAATTCAATATGAAAAGTACCGCTTCCAAGGTAGAAATAAATAAACCCGTAGAGCCTTCTATTTTTGATATGCCCAAATAATTTGGAAAAAAAAAAATTTAGAGAAGTGGTAGAGATTAATTTCTCTGCCACTTTTTTATTTTAAGAATAATTTTTCAGTTAACCAAACAATTTTAGTTAGAAACTAATTAGAATTCAGTAAACGAACTTTTAATTAAGATTTTTATTTCCTTTTCCCCAATAAGTACAAAAAAAATTCGTGTTGCTATCTATAATTCCGTATTGTTTGTATCTTTAATCAGATAGTTTTAAAAAATTTAAACATGAGCGCTACAACGATACGGAATAAATTATATGATTACATTCGGGTTGCTGACGATAAAAAATTATCCGCGATTTATAATTTGCTCGAAAATGAAATTGAGCAAACCCATAATTGGTGGAAAGACAAAAAATTTACTGACGAACTTGACAGAAGGTATAACGAAATGGAAAATGGTTCTGACAAAGGGGTTACAATTAATGAATTGGAACAATCTATAACTAAACTTCGCTTAAAAAAGTATGGCAAATAACCCTGCTTTTTCGGCAATATTCTCTGTAAGAGCTCAAAAGGAAATAACAAGTTCATGGGAATGGTATGAAGAAAGGCAAAGAGGTTTAGGAGATCGTTTTATAGAAGAAATAGGGAGCCGAATCAGACAGATTGAAAAAAATCCTGACAGATTCCCTACGCGGTACAAATCTTATAAAGAAGCACCAATAGAGGTTTTCCCTTTTTTGGTCATTTATAAACTCAACCGGAAAAAGAAATTGGCCCGAATCGTTTCCGTTTTTCATACTTCTTTAAATCCTAAAAAGAAATTTAAGTAAATAATCGGGTTAAAATTCTATCTGGAAAACAAAAAAAGAACGGGCGCAGATCTTAAAAAAACTTTTCGGTTTACCGGCGGAGAACTAATTTGCCCGGCGTACATATTGAAAGTTGCCTGGAGTGGAAACCTAATCAATTTGTAGCAAACGATTTAGAACGATAATAAAACCAAAGCGTTAATATTTTCATTATTTGAAAATCTCAAAATTCTCTGCACCCTATAAATAAATTCTTCTCTACTTCTTCATCCCTTTCAACTCTTCCTGCATTCTGAACATTTCATCCCTCAATCTTGCAGCCTCCATGAAATCCATATCCTTTGCGGCTTTTTCCATAGTGCGCTTTATTTGCGAAATAGCTTTTTCCATTTGCGGAATGGTTTTATATTCCACCTGGTCCTCTGCAGCTATGGTACCGAAGCTTTCATCAATGGCATAAGGCGAAGCGGTGGTTCCTTTAATATCCAGCACAGAAGTTTGCCCCATTATTTGTTCGATGGATTTTTTAATTGTCGTTGGCGTAATATTATGTTCGATATTATATTGAATTTGTTTTTCACGGCGGCGTGTTGTTTCGTCAATCGTCTTTTGCATGCTTTCCGTCATTTTATCTGCATAAAAAATTACCAGCCCTTCTACATTACGGGCAGCCCTACCCGCAGTTTGTGTCAGTGATCTTTCATTACGCAAAAAACCTTCTTTATCTGCATCCAGGATAGCAACCAGAGAAACTTCAGGAAGATCTAATCCTTCCCGCAAAAGATTGACACCCACCAAAACATCAATTTCTCCCAACCGTAACTGTCTCAGAATCTCTATTCTGTCGAGCGTGTGTACTTCGCTATGGATGTATTTTGATTTGATATTAATACGTTGTAAATATTTGTCCATTTCTTCCGCCATACGTTTGGTTAAAGTGGTTACTAAGACACGGTCGCCTTTGGTTACTCTTTTATCAATTTCATCCAAAAGATCGTCAATCTGGTTGATGGAAGGACGGATTTCTATTGGTGGGTCTAATAAACCCGTTGGCCTTACAACCTGCTCCACTACTATGCCTCCGGTCTTATCCAATTCAAAATCACCGGGTGTCGCACTTACAAATATGGTTTGATTAAGCATTCCTTCAAACTCATTAAAATTAAGCGGCCGGTTGTCTAAAGCTGAAGGCAAACGGAATCCATAATCTACTAAAATTAATTTTCGCGAACGGTCGCCGCCATACATGCCACTTACCTGAGGAATAGTTTGATGGCTTTCGTCAATAATGCATAAAAAATCATTGGGAAAATAATCTAATAAACAAAACGGACGGGTGCCCGGTTCTCTTCTGTCAAAAAATCTTGAGTAATTTTCTACGCCGTTGCAATAGCCCAATTCGCGAATCATTTCCACATCATAATTTACTCTCTCACTGATTCTTTGTGCTTCAATATATTTGCCGCTTTCCCTAAAATATTCTGTTTGCCTTGCAGCCTCATCCTGAATTTCATAAAGGATTTGCTGTAATTTATCTTTTGGCGCTATGTATAAATTAGCAGGAAAAATAGCAGCGTTTTCAACTTTGGAAATTCTTTTTCCCGAACTCAATTCCAGCGTTTCAATACTTTCAATTTCATCCCCAAAAAAGGTAATGCGATAGCCATTATCCATGTAGGGAAGGTTAATATCAACCGTATCTCCTTTAACCCGAAATGTGCCGCGT
>Ga0134126_10001336_pt1 | contig 31335 bp, 29 predicted proteins | sample KB31752_FD_96881 | JGI IMG/M metagenome (GOLD analysis project Ga0134126, IMG submission 96881) | Terrestrial soil microbial communities with excess Nitrogen fertilizer from Kellogg Biological Station, Michigan, USA - KB3-175-2 | ecosystem: Environmental > Terrestrial > Soil > Unclassified ... | reverse complement strand
GTGACGGCCGTCATCCCGGCCCGCGACGAGGCCGAGATGCTGCCGGTCAGCCTGCCCACGCTGCTGAGCCAGGATTACCCCGGCGAGCTGTCGATCATGCTGGTCGACGACCAGAGTACCGACGGCACCGCCGAGGTGGCCGTCGAACTGGGCCGCGCCGCGGGCTGGGCGGTACGGCCCGCGGCGGAAGCCGTCCCGGCCGTCACGGCTGGAGCGACTGGTGTCGGACGCGGCCCTGGAGCGGCAACGGGCGCCGGGGCGGAGCGGCCCCGGCGGCGGCTGCGGATCGTCGGCGGCCAGCCGCTGCCGGCGGGCTGGGCCGGCAAGGTCTGGGCCATGTCGCAGGGCGTGGCGGCCGCCGGCGAGACCGACTACCTGCTGTTGACCGACGCCGACATCGCCTATGACACCGCCACCATGAGCCAGCTGGTCCGGGCCGCGGCGGACAGCCAGCGCGGCCTGGTCTCCCAGATGGCATTGCTGCGGGCCCGCACCGGGTGGGAGCGCGTGCTCGTGCCGGCGTTCGTCTACTTCTTCGCTCAGCTCTACCCGTTCCGCCGGGTCAACGGCGCCGGCCGGACCGCGGCCGCCGCCGGCGGCTGCATGCTGGTCCGGCGCGACGTCCTGGAAGCCGCCGGCGGGCTGGGCGAGATCCGCGGCGCGCGGATCGACGACGTGGCCCTGGGGCGGCTGCTCAAGCGCCGGGCCGGGGCCCGGACCTGGCTGGGCCTGACCACGTCGGTCACCAGCACCCGCCCCTACGACCAGTTGGCCGACCTGTGGAACATGGTCGCCCGCAGCGCCTACACCCAGCTCCGCTACTCCCCCGCCGCCGTCCTCGGCACCGTCCTCGGCCTGGCCTGGCTCTACCTGCTGCCCCCGGCGGCGGCCCTGGCCGGACTGGCCTGGGCCGCCGCGGGCGGCGGGGCCATGGCCGGGTGGCTGGCGGCCGCCGGGCTCGCGGGCTGGGCCCTGATGACGGTGAGCTACCTGCCGATGCTCCGGCTCTACCGGCTGTCTCCCCTGCGCGCCCCCGCGCTGCCGCTGATCGCCGCCATGTACGCGGCCATGACCGCCGACTCGGCCCGCCGCCACCACGCCGGCCGGGGCGGCGAATGGAAGGGCCGCCTCATCGACCCCGGCCGGCCGTAGCTCCCGCCCATCAGCGGCGCCCCTTCCGCCCCGGCGCCGCCACCACTCTGCGCAGCCCCCGCCTCCGCGCGCAGTCTGCCTTCCCGCACGGACCCATAGCCCGCGCCGCGCTCGCTACCAGCTTTTGGATGCGCCGTTACCTACACCGGGGTGCGGGTGTAGGACACGGCGCATCCATGCGGGTCACTCGCCACGGTCTGTGGCCCACGTGACAGGTAGGGCTGACGCGGCGCCCACAGGCGGAGCCGGGACATCCATCGCCATGATCATCCGGTGCGCGGATGCGCCTGGGGCGTGAGGCGAAATGTGGGGCGCGAGGGACGTGCAGCGGCGGGCGGGCGGCGCCTCAGCCATCGCTCACTCCAGTCCGGCCGTGGTGGATGTCCCGTTGGGTACCCGTGAAGGTACCCAACGGGACATCCACGTCCATGATCGCCAGCCCCAGCCCCAGCCAGCCCCAGTCAGCCCCAGTTGACCGGTCAACCAAGAACACGTTACAGTCCGGGCCATGCGCGAGGACCCAGCTACCCGCGGCGAGGTCGGCACCAAGGACCGCGGCGAGGTCGGCACCAAGGACCGCGGCGAGGTCGGCACCAGGGAGCGGATCGTGCGGTCGGCGGCGAAGCTGTTCCTGACCCGCAGCTACACCTCGGTGGGGATCGCCGACGTGTGCGCGGCGGCCGGCGTGCACAAGGGGAGCTTCTACCACTTCTTCCCGGCCAAGGCGGACCTCGGGCGAGCCGTCATCGACCTGCACGCCGGGGTGTTCGAGCGACAGCTGGAGCTGCGGTCGGAGCAGGCGCGGGACCCGGCCCAGGAGCTGCTGGCGGTGGCGGTCGCGGTGGCGCACGTCCAGGAGGGGTTCGAGCGCCGGTTCGGCCGGATCGTGGGCTGCCCGTTCGGCAACCTGGCGGCCGAGCTGGCGACCATCGAGACCGAGCTGGGCGACCACGTGGCCGAGGTGTTCGGGCGCTGGCAGGAGCGGCTGGCGCGGGCGTGCCGCCGGGCGGCGGCGGCCGGGGCGCTGCGGCCGGGCACCGACCCCGACGGCCTGGCTCACGCGATCCTGGCCCAGACCCAGGGGCTGATCCTGCTGGCCAAGGTCCGGGCCAGCCCGGCCGAGGAGATCGGCGCCGGCCTGCGCGGCATGATCTCGGGCTACCTGACCGACCGAACCAGAACCGCCGGGGCCGCAGGCGACACCGCCGCCGGACCGGGAGCAGTGACATCATGACCAGGGACTCGGTCAGCTTTCACTTCGACCCCATGTGCCCGTTCGCCTACCAGGCCTCGCGCTGGATCCGCACGGTGCGGGCCCGCAACGGGCTCGGCATCGACTGGCGGTTCTTCAGCCTCGAGGAGATCAACCGGGCCGAGGGCAAGAAGCACCCATGGGAGCGCCCCTGGTCCTACGGCTGGTCGCTGATGCGCATCGGCGCCGCGCTGCGCCGCCGGGACCCCGCGCTGCTGGACCAGTGGTACGCGGTCACCGGCCGGCTGCTGCACGAGCAGGGCGGCAAGCCGCACGACCCCGAGGTGGCCAGGGAACTGCTGGCCGGACTGGGCGTGGGCGGCGGCTTCCTCGAAACGGCGATGGCCGATCCGAGTACCCACGACGAGGTCCGGGCCGATCACCAGCGCGTGGTGGACGCGGGCGGGTTAGGGGTGCCGACGCTGTTCTTTCCTGACGGGGCATGCCTGTTCGGGCCGGTGCTGGTGGACCCGCCGGAAGGGGAGGCGGCGCTGGCGCTGTGGAACGTGATGACCGGCCTGGCCGACCTGCCGGGGGTATTCGAGATCCAGCGGCCCAAGTCGGCGGCGGACTCGGCCCACATCCTCGGCGTGCTCCAGCCCTACCTGCGCGGCCGCGACTGGGTCAGCATCGACCGGGGCCGGGTCATCGAGCTGGACCAGACGGAGCAGCGGGACCAGACCGAAGCCGACACGGCCGAGCAGACAGGAACCGAGCCAGACAGGATGGGCGCCTGATGGACAAGGACACGATCGTCGGCGGCCTGGCCGCCGAATGGATGGCCATCGAGGGCCTGCTGGCCGGCCTGGACGAGGCCCAGTGGGCCGCCCCGACCCCGTGCCCTGGCTGGTCGGTGCACGACGTGACCTCGCACATCGTGGGCACCGAGCTCTCCCTGTGCGGCGAGCAGCCGACCCCGTGCCTGGCCGACCTGCGGGGCCGCCCGCACGTGCGCAACGACATCGGCGAGCTAAACGAGGTCTGGGTCGAGTCGCTGCTGGGCGAGCCGCCGGCCCGGATGCTGGAGCAGCTGCGGACGGTGACCGCGCGGCGGCTGGAGGCGCTGACCGAGATGTCCGATGAGGACTTCAACGCGCCGTCGTGGACGCCGGCCGGACAGGCTACCTACGCGCGGTTCATGCAGATCCGGGTGTTCGACACCTGGATGCACGAGCAGGACATCCGCGACGCCGCCGGCCAGCCGGGCAACGAGGACGGGCCCGGCGCGGCGCTGTCGGTGGACGAGATCACGCTGGCGCTGGGCTACCTGGTGGGCAAGCGGGCCGGGGCCCCGGACGGTTCGTCGGTCAGCTTTGAGCTGACCGGGCCGCTGGCGCGCCGGATGCACGTGATGGTGGACGGCCGGGCCCGGCTGGCCGGCGAACTGCCCGGCCCGGCCACGGCGACCATCCGGCTGCCGCTGGGCACGTTCACCCGGCTGTGCGGCGGCCGGGTCAGCCCGGACCAGGTCAGCAACCTGGTCACCATCGAGGGCGACCAGGGCCTGGGCGGCCAGATCGTCGGCGCCCTGGCCTACACGATCTAGCGGAGCACGCGCTCAAACCCGGGCCCGATAAAACCCGCCATGATTAAATCCGCCCAGGACCTAGTTCAGGCCCGGGCGCTGGCCCCCGGCCCGCAGGGCCTCGCGAACCTCGCCGGCCACCTGCTCGTAGGCCGCCACCTGCTGCGGCACGGCCCGCGTCACCATCACCGGCCGCCCCAGGTCCGCCTCCTGAGCCGCCAGCGCGCTGAACGGCACGCTGGCCAGCTTGGGCACCTGGGCCCAGATGGCCTCGTCCGGCGGCGCGGGCGGGAACAGCGCGGTGGTCTCGCCGCAGCTCGGGCAGACCTGGCCGGCCATGTTCTCGATGCCGCCCAGCACCACCGCCTGGCCGCGGGCCAGGCTGGCCAGCAGCCGGTGCGCGTCCCGGTGCGCCACCACCTGCGGGGTCACCACCAGCAGCACGAACGTGGGCCGGCGCCGCAGCCCGAACACCAGCTGCTGGACGTCGGCCGTGCCCGGCGGCAGGTCCACGACCAGGCAGTCCAGGTCCGTCTAGCTGGTGCCGGAGATGAGCCGGCCCATCATGTGCGCGGCGTCCGGCCCGTACAGGTCGGCGTCCACCAGGCCGGTCCTGACGCCGGCGGCGCTCAGGGCCAGCGTCAGGTTGACCGCGGCCGTGGTCTTGCCCACCCCGCCCTTGCCGCTGGCCACCGCGACCACCGGCACCGCGTCTCCCCCAGCGGCCGCACCGGCCGCAGCGCCCGCATCAGCTGGACCAGGCGCGTCAGGCACGTCAGGCACGGCTCTCCTCCGCCGGGGCGAACAGCACCAGCGCGGCCAGGTCCTCGGTGATATCGACAAAGCGATGAACTTCCCCGGCGGCCACGTACACCACCGAGCCCGGCTCCACCGCCAGCCGCTCGGCCCCGTCCGCGCCCGCGGTCAGCGTGGCCCGGCCCGCCGTGATCACGTAGATCTCGTCCTCGGTGTGCGGCTGCTGGTCGTCCGTGCCGCCGGCCGGGATGCTGTAGGTGCCGACGCTCAGGTCGGGCACGCGCAGCTGCTCCACCCAGTGCGCGCTGCCGTCGGCCGTCCGGGTGAGCCGTCCCGCGTTGTCGATGAGCTGCATGGGCCCCAGTGTGTCACCGGTGCTCCGGCCCCGTCAGGTCCGGATATCGGCGGAAAAGGACTTCGTGGCCAGCCCGGTGCCACCGGTCCAGATCTCGAATCCGGACTCCACGTTGAGCATCCACCAGCTGCGCCGGATCAGGCCCATCCGCTCCACATGGCGGATGATCGGCAGCAGCGCCAGGCCGCGCACCTGGCTGACCGGGTGCACCGCGCGGACCTGGACGTAGTTCCAGTGCTTGCCATCCAGCCGGGCCACCCAGTGGTACAGGTACCAGCGGCGGCCGTCGGCCTTGAACGTCTTCGTCGGCTGGGCCGGGTCGTGGCGGGCGTTGAGCCAGATCATCAGCTCGGCCCCGGTGGCCTGACCCCGGTAGGCCGCGCGGTGCCGCCCGAACCAGATGTCGAACGCCGCGTCCCACCGGCCCCGGGCCCTGGTGGCGATGGACCAGCTCGCCCTGGCCGCGCTGACCCGCGTCACCGGCGCGGGGAGTACCGACTTGCTGGTGCACAGGCCCCAGCTGCAGCCGTAGAACACGTTGGGGTAGGCTGCCGGGTCGGGCCCGTGGCTGTCGGCCGCCGACGTCGTCACCGTGAAGTTGGGTGCCAGGTCGCGGTTGCCGAGGCACTCGGCATGGCCGCCGTAGTTGTCGTTGCGCACGATGTACCGGCCGCCGCCCGGCGTGGTCACCGCCGTCCAGCCCAGCCGCCGGCAGATCGTCGTCGAGCGCGGCGGTGCCTTATGCGCTAACGACGCGACCGCCGGGCCGGCCGGGGCGGCCAGGCAGGCGATCACGCCCAGCACGAGCAGCGGCGCGGCATGGCGGCTGAGCATCAGGCGATCCCCCTTGTCCGTGGCCGTCCGGGGAAACCCGGCGGCTCGGTCCATGATGGCCAACAACGGCCGCTCAGTCCCGGACGCCGCCAACCGGGAGATTCGCGGGCTCAGTCCGCCAACGTGGCCGATTTAATCCTCGAACGCCTCCGGTGGAGGGCAGGCGCAGACCAGGTTGCGGTCGCCGTAGGCCTGGTCGATGCGCCGGACGGGCGGCCAGTACTTGGACCGCCGGTCGACGCCCGGCGGGTAGGCGGCCAGCTCCCGGCCGTAGCCGTGCTTCCAGTCCTCGCTGATCAGCATGCTGGCCGTGTGCGGGGCGTTCTTCAGCGGGTTGTCCTGGCTGTCTAGCACGCCCGAGGCGACCTGGTCGATCTCCTGCCGGATGGCGATCATGGCGGCGCAGAACCGGTCCAGCTCGGCCAGGTTCTCGCTCTCGGTCGGCTCCACCATCAGCGTGCCCGCCACCGGGAACGACATGGTCGGCGCGTGGAACCCGTAGTCGATGAGCCGCTTGGCCACGTCCTCGGCGGTCACCCCGGTCTGGGCGGCCAGCGGCCGCAGGTCCAGGATGCACTCGTGGGCGACCAGCCCGCCGCGCCCGGTGTACAGCACCGGGAAGTGCGGGGCCAGCCGCTGGGCCACGTAGTTGGCCGACAGGATCGCGACCTGGGTCGCCCGGCGCAGCCCGCCGCCGCCCATCAGAGCGATGTAGGCCCACGAGATGGGCAGGATCCCGGCCGAGCCGTACGGCGCCGCCGCGACCGGTCCGGCCCAGCCGCCGTCCGGGGCGGGCCCGAACTCGCCGCTGACCACCGCGGGCCGGTCCAGCATCGGGTGGCCGGGCAGGAACGGGCCCAGGTGGGCCCGCGCCGCGACCGGGCCGACGCCGGGACCGCCGCCGCCGTGCGGGATGCAGAAGGTCTTGTGCAGGTTCAGGTGCGACACGTCGCCGCCCAGCTCGGCCAGCGTGGCCAGGCCGACCAGCGCGTTCAGGTTGGCCCCGTCGATGTAGACCTGGCCGCCCGCCGCGTGCACCTGCGCCGACACCTGGCCGATGGTCTCCTCGAACACGCCGTTGGTGGACGGGTAGGTCAGCATGATGGCCGCGATGGCGCCCTCATGCTTGGCCAGCTTGGCGCCCAGGTCGGTCAGGTCGATGACGCCGTCCGCGCCGCACTTGACCACGACCACGCGCAGCCCGGCCAGCACCGCGCTGGCCGCGTTGGTGCCGTGGGCCGACTCCGGGATCAGGCACACCGTCCGCTCGGGCTGGCCCTGGCTGCGGTGGTAGTCACGAATGGCCAGCAGCCCGGCCACCTCGCCCTGCGACCCGGCGTTGGGCTGCAGCGAGACCAGGTCGTAGCCGGTGATCTCGGTGAGCAGCCGCTCCAGGCCGCCGATCAGCTCCAGGTAGCCGGCCGCCTGCTCCGGCGGCTCGAACGGGTGCAGCCCGGCGAACTCGGGCCAGGTGACGGCCTCCATCTCGGCGGCCGCGTTGAGCTTCATGGTGCACGAGCCGAGCGGGATCATCGACCGGTCCAGCGCGATGTCCAGGTCGCTCAGCCGCCGCAGGTAGCGCAGCATCGCGGTCTCGCTGCGGTGCGCGCTGAACACCGGGTGGGTGAGGAACTCGCTGGTCCGGGCCAGCCCGTCGGGCAGCGCGGCCGGCACCGCCGGCAGCTCGCCGGGGACCTGGGCGCCGGGCCCGGCGATGGCCGCCAGCACGTCCCGCAGCTGGGCCGGGGTGGTCGTCTCGTCGCACGACACCTGCAGCTCGTCCGGCCCGGCCAGGTGCAGGTTGTAGCCCGCCGCCCTGGCCCGCTCCACCGCCGCCGCGGCGCCGCCCGGCAGACGGACCCGGACGGTGTCGAAGAACACCTGCGGCCCGGTCGTCGCGATGCCCAGGCCGGTCAGGGCGGCGGCCAGGCCGGCCGCCCGCTCGTGCACCCGCCGCGCGATCGCGGTCAGCCCCTCCGGGCCGTGGTAGACCGCGTACATGCCGGCCATGACGGCCAGCAGGACCTGCGCCGTGCAGATGTTGCTCGTCGCCTTCTCCCGCCGGATGTGCTGCTCACGGGCCTGGAGCGCGAGCCGGTAGGCGGGCTGGCCGTCCGCGTCCACCGAGACGCCGACCAGGCGGCCGGGCAGCTGGCGCTTGAGCCCGTCGCGGACGCAGATGTAGCCCGCGTGCGGGCCGCCGAACCCCATCGGCACGCCGAATCGCTGGGTCGTGCCCACCGCGATGTCCGCGCCCAGCTCGCCCGGCGGGGTGAGCAGCGTCAGCGCCAGCAGGTCCGCGGCCATCGCCACCTGAGCCTGGCGCTGGTGCGCGGCCTCGATCACCGGCCGCGGGTCGGTGATGCGGCCGTCCGCGGCCGGGTACTGCAGCAGCACCCCGAACAGCTCGCCGTCCGGCTGGGCCGCGACCAGCTCCGGGGTGACCTCCGCCGTGATCAGCTCGATGCCCAGCGGCTCGGCCCTGGTGGCCAGCACGGCCAGCGTCTGCGGCAGGCAGCCCGCGTCGGCCAGGAAGATCTTCCCCCGGCCCGCGACCCGCCGGGCCAGCGTCATGGCCTCGGCCGCCGCCGTGGCCTCGTCCAGCATCGACGCGCCGGCCACCGGCAGCCCGGTCAGGTCGGCCACCATGGTCTGGAAGTTGAGCAGCGCCTCCAGCCGCCCCTGGGAGATCTCCGGCTGGTAGGGCGTGTAGGCCGTGTACCAGGCCGGGCTCTCCAGCACGTTGCGGCGGATCACCGGCGGGGTGATCGTGTCGTAGTAGCCCAGGCCGATCATCGAGGTGAGCACCTGGTTGCGGCCGGCGATGCGGCGCAGCTCGGCCAGCGCCTCGGCCTCCGACAACGGCTCGGGCAGCCTCAGCCCGGGCCGGCCCGTCCCGGTGAGCTGGGCGGGCAGCGCCGCCGAAGTCAGCTCGTCCAGCGAGCCGTAGCCGACGGCGGTCAGCAGCTGATCTTCCTGTGACCCCGACGGGCCGATGTGACGATTCGCGAAGTTCATCGGGAGCCTCCCCTGGCCGGCACTCGTGCGGTGACCAACTCCCCCTCTGTCACCGAGGCTCGGCCGCGACGAAGCGGCCCCGCGAGCGCAGGCTTCAGAGATGCCCACGCCGACCGGTCCCTGATGCCTGAGAGGTTCCGGGGAGGTTGCCCCTTCGGCGCCCCGCGCTGGCAGCGCGGGATCTCTCCCAGCCGGCATGTTCAGCGCCCCCGAGCTTACTCGATTCCCGGCCCAGTGCCAGGAACGCCCGCCAGGCCCGGCGAGGGCGCTTCTTGCTGTTATCAGACCGGGTGGCCGCCGCTGTTGACGTTCCTACGTACTTACGTAATTCTGGAGAACATGACTAACAAAGCGGGCGCCGCCACTGCGGGCTACGCCGGGCCGGTCGAGCAGCGCCTGGCCGACCTCGAGGACCGGGTCCGGCGCCTGGAGGCCGCGAGCTTCCCCACGGGGCTGGCCGAACCGGGCGAGCCGGGCGAGCCGGGCGAGCCGGGGCCGGGCGCCGGGCCGGAGTCGGGCGGGGCGAGGGCGGATGCGGGGTCGGCGGCGGACGCCGCGCCGGGCGGGACGGGCGGCGGGCCGGGGCCGAAGGCGGGCGGGGATGTGTTCTGGGCGCTGCACGGGCTGCAGGAGCGGGTCGGGCAGCCGGGGGCGGTGCTGTTCACCGGGACCGTGGCCCTGCCCGGCGGCGCCTACTACGAGTGGCAGGAGGGCCGGCTGGCCGGCGACCTGCTCGCCGCCGACTGGAGCGAGTCCGCCACCGGGCTGACCGCGCTGGCCCATCCCGTCCGGCTGCTGCTGCTGCGCGAGGTGCTGCACGGCGCCCGGACCGCCGCCCAGCTCAGCGCCCACCCGAGCCTGGGCACCAGCGGCCAGCTCTACCACCACCTGCGGCTGCTGGTCTCGGCCGGCTGGCTGCGCAGCTCGGCCCGCGGGCAGTACGACGTGCCCGCCGACCGGGTGGTGCCGCTGCTGACCATCCTGGCCGCCACCCGATGAGGCCCGACCCGTTAACCCGAACCGGAGGAACCCCCATGATCACTTCTCTGCTGGCCGGCCGGGTGGTCGGCGCCGTGCTGCGGCTGCGGACCGTGCTGACGCTGGCCACGGCGGCCGTGCTGGTCGTCGCGTCGTTCACCGGACCGCGGTGGCTGACCTGGGCCGCGACGGCCTGCTTCGCGGCCGCGCTGGTGCTGCTGTTCGCGCCGGCCACGCCGCCAGAAACCCGCCGCGAGCCGATCGAGGTCGAGCCGCCGGTGCGGGGCCGCTGGGTGGCCGTGAACAGCCCGGCCAGCCGTACGCCCAGCCACGGCACGCACGCCTACGGCCAGACCTACGCCATCGACCTGGTGCACGATCCGGACCCGGCCCGGCCGCGCGTGGCGCTGGTCAGGTGGCCGCTGGCCCGGCCGCCGCGGACGTTCCCCGGCTACGGCCAGCCGGTGCTGGCCCCGGCCGACGCCGTGGTGGTCCGGGCCAGCGACTGGCAGCGCGACCACTGGAGCCGCAATTCCTGGCCGGCGGTGCTCTACATGATGCTGATTGAGGGGTCGCTGCGGGAGCTGACCGGGCCGGGCCGGGTGGTCGGCAACCACATCGTGCTCGACCTGGGCGACGGGGTCTACGCGGTGCTGGCCCACCTGCGCCGCCGGTCGGCGCTGGTGACCAAGGGCGACCGGGTCCGCGCGGGCCAGCCGCTGGCGGCGTGCGGCAACTCGGGCAACTCCTCCGAGCCGCACCTGCACTTCCAGCTGATGGACCGGCCGGGGGTGCTGCTCGCCGCCGGGCTGCCGTTCACCTTCCCCGGCGGCGTGCCAGCCACCGGACAGGTGCTGGTGGCCGGCTCAGCGCCGGCCGAGCCGCCAGTGGCGACAGTGGCGGCCGAGCCGCCAGTGGCGGCCGAGCCGCCGGTAGCGGCCGGAGCGGACCAGTCCGGGCCGGCGGACTAGCAGCCGCGAACGACGTGGTTGTTGCTCTCACGCCGCTAGAACGACATGACAGCAACAGCCACGTCGTCGGCTTGGCTTACGGCCAGGTCACAACCCGGAATCCAGCCGGCCGCAAACGCCTAGACGTCGTCCCACTGGAAGACCCGGACCGAGATCAGGGTCAGCACGGCGGCCAGGGCGAGCAGGATGCCGATGGCGGGCAGCGCCGAGGCCGGTCCCTCACCGCGGGCCATCACGTCCTGCATGCCGGTGACCAGGTAGCGCAGCGGCATGGCGTAGGACACGTCGCGGATCCAGGCGGGCGCGTAGTCCAGCGGGATGAACGCGCCGCCCAGGAAGGCCATGGGCAGGATGATCAGGTTGGCGATGGACGTGGCCGACTGCTGGGTCTTGGCGAACGAGCCGACCAGCAGCCCGATGGACATGAACGCCAGCGTCCCGCAGACGATCACCGGGATCGACATCCACCACGCCGACGTGAGCTTGAGGCCGAAGTACGGGGTGGTGGCGATGCCCAGGAACACGGCCAGCTGAACCAGCGCCAGCACGACGCTGATCCAGACCCTGGCCAGCACCACCGAGCCGGTGCTCACCGGGGCCAGCCTCAGGCGGCGCAGCAGCTTGTTCTGCCGCCAGTTGACCAGGGTGATCGCGGCGCCGAAGGCCCCGCCGGAGGCGATGGCCCAGCCCAGCAGGCCGGGGGCCAGGTACTGGATGGGCTTGAGCGACTTGTCCTCGACCTGCTCGGTCTTGAGGCCGAACGCGCCCGACTTGCCCGCGGCGGCCTGGTCGGCCTGCTGCACGATCGAGGTGAACACGGCCTGCACGATGCCGGCCGTGGCCTGGTCGGCGATGGAGTAGTGCACGACCAGGTTGCCGCCCTGCTGCTGCACGGCCGCGTCGTAGGTGCCCTTGCGGACCTTGCTGAGCGCGCCGGTCAGGCTGCCGGTATGCGTCAGGCTGAGGATCTTGGACAGCTGGCCGTGGGCGGACGCCTCGGCCTGATCGAGCAGGCTGACCTTGCCTACCTCTAGCACGGTGACCTTGGGCGCGCTGGTGCTCTTGTAAATGGAGCCGAACAGGACCAGGAACAGCACCGGGATCAGGATGGTGAAGATCAGCGCCGAGCGGTCTCTGATAAAGCCGCGGAACATGGCCCGCGACAGACTCCTCAGCGCCTGAATGTTCGCCCCCCCGCCCACCTCCGCAACCCGCTTCAACTCCCCAGCCCCTTCATGCCCGGTACTCCCGTCCGGTGAGCTGGAGGAACACGTCCTCCAGCGTGGCCCCCTGGACCCGCAGCCCGATCAGCGCGCTGCGGTCGGCCAGCCCGGCCAGCACCGTGGCGGGCTGGCGGGTGGCGATGGTGAGCGACACCCCGTCGTCGCTGACGTCGGACGCGCCGCCGCCGGCCTGCACCGCCAGCGCGGTGGCCTGGCCGGCGTCCAGCTCACCAGACTCGACGCTGATCCTGATGGCCTGGTCCAGCGCGCGGACCAGCGTGGCCGGCGGCCCGGCCTGGAGGATCTTGCCGTGGTCCATGATGGCGACCCGGTCGCACAGGGTCTCGGCCTCGTCCATATGGTGGGTGGTCAGCACCACGGTCCGGCCGTCGGCGTTGATCTGCCGGAGCAGGTCCCACAGGTTGCGCCGGGCCTGCGGGTCGAGCGCGCCGGTGGGCTCGTCGAGGAAGACCAGTTCCGGGTCGTGCACCAGCGCGCAGGCGATGGACAGCCGCTGGGCCTGGCCGCCGGACAGCTTCTCGGCCTGGGTGCCGGCCTGCTCGGTGAGCCCCACGACGCCGAGCATCTCATCGGCCCGCCTGGTGCCCACCCCGTACAGCGAGGCGAAGGTCTCGATCTGCTCGCGGGCGGTCAGCTTCTCGAAGAACGAGGAGGCCTGGAGCTGCACCCCGATCCGCGGCAGCAGCTTGGGGTTGCGGGGCCAGGGAGGCTGGCCGAGCACGGTGACCTCGCCGCCGTCCGGCTTGCGCAGGCCCTCGAGGATTTCCAGCGTGGTCGTCTTCCCGGCGCCGTTGGGGCCGAGAATGGCGAAGAACTCCCCCTGCGCCACCTCGAAGGTGACACCGTCCACGGCGGCCACGGAGCCGTAGGACTTGCGAAGATCCCGCACCGATATGGTCGCCCGCACCGCGACACCTTAACACGATATAACGTGATCTGAATCACTTATTCAGCGACGCACGTCGCATTCTTTCAGCCTGCCAGCGGGCTGACGCTCTGCACCAGCCCCCACGCGAACCGGGCCAGGTGACGCCCGGTCTGGCCGGGACTGGCGAACGCCACCGTCCAGCGGCTGGGGGCGTCGCCGTCCTCGTGCTCGACCGGCCCGAACGCCTTCTCCAGGTCCCCGACCACGCACGTCCATGGCCGCACGTCGGCCGCGGTGGCCAGGTCCGGGGCGGTGGCCGGGTCCGGCCGGACCAGCCATTCCTGGAGGGACGGCCCGCCGGGCAGGACCATGGCCTGGTAGCGCAGGTCGGGCCACAGGGGCAGCCGCCAGTGCGCGACCTCGTGGACGGCGTCGCCGAACTCGCGGGTGAACAGGGCCTCGGGCGGGCCGAGGACGATCCGCAGCCGGTCCAGGCCGACCGGGAACGTGCGGGACCTGATCATGGCCTGCCAGCGGTGGTGGGCCTCCGCCACGGCCGACCGGGGCCGGCCCAGCTCGGCGGTCGCCTGCCGGACCAGCTCGGGCTGGTAATCGGCCATCCGGCGGAGCAGCATCAGCTGGAACTCCACCGTCGCGAACCCCCGCACCCCACCACCCCCGGCCCGACAACGCGGAAAGCCGTCAGCGTATATCGCTGACGACTTTCCGATTAAGGGGGCGGTCAGGGCTGGCCGACGGGCACCGGGTGCTCGTCGGTGGTGCTGGTCACGGCGAGCTCGGGCGTGGTGGCGGGCTGCGCGTCGGGCGGCATGGTGGTCAGGTCCGGGGCCCGGCGCAGGGACAGGTAGCTGACCACGGCGCCGACGGCGACCAGGCCGATGGTGACGATCAGGCCGGCGTGGTACCCGTCCAGGAAGGCCGGCGCCGGGGCGGTGCCGTGGTGCAGGGCGTCGCCCTGGCGAGAGCGCAGGATCGCGCCGATGATCGTGATGCCGAGCAGGCCGGCTACCTCGCGCGAGGCGTTGAACACGGCCGAGGCCACGCCCGACCGGCCGGGCGGCATGGCGTGCATCACGGCGTTGGTCAGCGGCACCTGCATCAGGCCCGCACCCGCGCCGAAGATCAGGAAGCCGGGCATCAGGCTGGCGAAGCTGGCCCCCTGCCCGAGCCGGGCGAACAGCACCAGGCCGCCCGCCATGATCAGCATGCCGAGCGCGACGGTCCGGTACGGCCGCAGGCGGGCGGACACGGGCTGGGCCAGCACGGCCGCCACGGCGATGCACACCGCCATCGGGACGAAGGCCAGGCCCGCCTTGGTCGGCGAGAAGCCCAGGATGTCCTGCAGGTAGAGCGAGGTGAAGAAGTAGATACCGAACACCCCGAAGGCCCACAGCATCATGGTCACCGTCCCGCCGCTGAACGCGGCCGAGCGGAACAGCGGCAGCGAGATCATGGGGTTCTGGCTGCGGCCCTCGATGAGCACGAACGCCGCCGCGGCCCCGGCCGCGACCACGAAGGACGCGACGATCAGGCCGGAGGTCCAGCCCTTGTCGTTGCCCTCGATCAGCGCATAGGTCAGCGCGAACAGGGCGATGGCCGAGGCGACCAGGCCGGGCACGTCGAGCCGGGCCGCGCCCGAGCCGCGCGACTCGCGGATGCTGAACGCGGTGATGCCCAGGGTGATCACGCCGATGGGCACGTTGATGAAGAAGATCCAGCCCCAGTGCAGGTGCTGGCTGATGAACCCGCCGATCAGCGGGCCGAAGCCCAGGGCCAGCGCGCCGATGGCCGACACGGCCCCGATGGCCGTGGCCCGCTCCCTGGCGCTGGAGAAGGTGGCCATGATGATGGCCAGCGTGGCCGGCACCAGCATCGCCGCGCCCAGGCCCTGGAACACCCGCGCGGTGATCAGCGCGCCGCCGCTGCCGGCCAGCCCGGCGGCCAGCGAGGACAGCGTGAATATCGACAGGCCCGCGACGAAGAACCGGCGCCGGCCGTAGACGTCGGCCAGCCGGCCGCCGGCCAGCAGCAGGCCGGCGAAGACCAGGATGTAACTGCTGACCACCCACTCCAGGCCCGCCACCGACAGGTGCAGGTCGCGCTGGATGGTCGGGATCGCGACGTTGATCACGTTGTTGTCGAGGTAGGTCATGAAGGTGGCGAGTCCGACTGCCACCAGGGTCCACCAGCGCCTAGGCATCTCGCTCGGCTCCTCTCACCGCGCCTTATACGCCGAACATGTACTTCGCACGCGTACTTAGTTCCTATACGTCGTACAGCAGGTACTGGCCTAGCATGGCTTGTACGGCGTATAGTTGTCAAGCGATGGCAACCAGACAGAAAAATCAGGCCGCCGGGGCCGGCCGCACCGCGACGGCGGCGCCGGACCCGGATGGCGCGCGCGACGGCGACAGGACCCGGCTCAGCAAGTCGGTCGTGGTCGACCGCGCGCTAGCGCTGGCCGACGCCCACGGGCTGGAGGCGCTGACGATCCGCCGGCTAGCCCAGGACCTCGGCGTCACGCCGATGGCGCTGTACTGGCACTTCCGGAGCAAGGAAGAGCTGCTGGCGGCGCTGGGCGACCGGGTCTGGACCGAGATCGACGTCAACCTCGATCCCGACGCGGACTGGACGGCGCAACTGCGCGGCCTGATGGAGTCGCTGGTGGGCATGCTGCGGGCCCACCCGGCCGCGTCCAGCCTGCTGATGTCGGGCGAGAAGCTGCACGGCGAGGCGTCGCTGGAGGCCACCGAGGTGGCGCTGGAGGTGCTGCAGCGGGGCGGGTTCGACGCCCAGCACGCCAGCGAGATCGCGCGCAGCGCCATGTGGACCGGGCTGATGCTGGTGATGAGCGAGCCGGGCTTCGAGCCGTCGATGTCGGACGAGGAGCGGACGGAGCGGCTGCGGCAGGACCGGATCCGGCTGGCCATGCTGCCGCCGACCCGGTTCCCGCACCTGGTGGCGGCGGCCGTGCCGATGACGGACTGCGAGAACCCGGAGCTCCACTACCGCCTGGGCATCGAAATGTTCCTGGGCGGGGTCGCGACCCTGGCCCGCCGGGGCGACAGCCCGGCCTAGTACGGCACCGGGCGGCGGGAGCGGTCCGGGAGTCTACCGAGCCTCGTTCATCCTCGGGGTTTATCCCGTCTTGCGGACGCGGCGGCGAGAGAGCTCATCGGTGCCGGAGGTCCCGTCGCCGTCGGCCCGCTCGGCGGGCAGGTCGGCCAGGGAGCCCTCGACTTCACGCCAGACCCGGCCGAGCGCGATACCGAACACGCCCTGGCCGCCCTGGAGCAGGTCCACGACCTCGTCGGCCGAGGTGCACTCGTAGACGCTGACGCCGTCACTCATCAGCGTGACCTCGGCCAGGTCGGTGGCGCCGCGGGCGCGAAGGTGCTCGACGGCGGCCCGGATCTGCTGGAGCGAGATCCCGGTGTCCAGCAGGCGCTTGACCACCTTGAGGACCAGGATGTCGCGGAAGCTGTACAGGCGCTGCGAGCCGGAGCCGCTGGCGGGCCGCACGGTGGGCTCGACCAAGTGGGTCCGGGCCCAGTAGTCGAGCTGGCGGTAGGTGATCCCGGCGGCGGCGCAGGCGGTCGGGCCGCGGTAGCCGATGTCGTCGGGACCGGACTCGGTTTCAGCGCCGAACAGCAGGCCCTGCTCGCCGGAGTCCGGCGCGATTCCAGGCCTGCCAGCGCCGGGGTTACCCGGCACCGATCCTTCGCCTCTCATCACCGCCACGACCACCTCCGGCCCAGGTCCAGCTATTACCGGTGACATCCCTGGGTGCACTCTTCGCACCGTAGGCCGACGGCGTCAGCCCGTCAACGACCCCATACGGCGCGTCGCAGAAGATCGTTTATGTCCGGCCTGGGAGGTCTTGCCCGGCCCCTCAGCCCAGCCTCTCAGCCAGGCCTTTCTCCTCCGGCCGGTCAGGTGGACCGGCCGAAGTCCTCCGGAGTGATCGTATCCAGGAACTCGCGGAACTTCTCGACCTCGTCCTCCTGCTCGTTGGGGATGGCCACGCCGGCCTCGTCCAGGATCTCCTCGCTGGCGAAGATCGTGGCGCCGGTGCGCAGCGCCAGCGCGATCGAGTCGGACGGACGGGCACTGACCTCCTTGCCGTTGGAGAAGATCAGGTCGGCGAAGAAGATCCCGTCCCGCAGCGCGGTGATATTCACGGTGGTCAGCCTGATGTCCATGGCGGCCAGGACATCTCTCATCAGGTCGTGCGTCAGGGGCCGCTGCGGGACCATGCCCTGCTGGGCGAAGGCGATCGCGGTCGCCTCCATGGGGCCGATCCAGATCGGCAGGTACCGCTCCCCCTGCATCTCCTTGAGCAGAACGATGGGGTTGTTCGTGGGCATCTCAACCCGGACGCCGACAACCTCCATCTGCTTCACGACGGCTCCGTCCTCACAAGCGCCTCCAGCGTGGCCCTCAGTTGCGAACCCTGCTTACTGCCATTCCCCTGGTGCTCGCAGGCACTCCCTTTGTCAACGTACACCCGGTATCGCGGGTGCCCGGTCTATGCCCCTGGGCTCCGCCGACAGTGAACACGCTGCGTGACGCGCTCATGCGCTCGCCCCGCTGACCCCGGAACGCCTGGTCACGGCCGGTTCCTCGCGGGCCTGGCCGGCCTCGAGCAGGCTGGGCTCGACCAGCCCGGCCTCGGCCAGGGCGCCCTCGATCAGGGCCTGGTGCAGCCGCCCGGCCAGCCCGGCCAGCTCGCCGGCGGTCTGCCCGGCCAGCTCGCGGGCCCCGGCGCCGCGCTGCTTGAGGATCGGCGCCACGACGTGCTCGATGAGGTTGACCTCGCGCTCGACGGCGGCGCGGATGGTCCGCAGGTGGCGGGCCTCCACGCCGTAGGCGGTCAGCGCGGCGGCGGTGCGGGCCACCTCGAGGGCGTCGCGGCCGTACAGGCGGCCCTCGGCCTTGCGCAGCAGCCCGAACATCTCCAGCTCGGTCAGCTGCGGTTCGGTGATGCCGGACCGGTCGAGCAGCTCGCGGCGGGTCAGCAGCGGGCCGGCCCCGTCGGCCTGGCCGTCGGCGCCGCGCCGGTCGTCGGCCGCGCGCCGGTCGTCGGCGCGGCGGGCAGACTGGGCCGGGACCGGGGCCGGGCCGGGCTGATCGGCGCGGGCCAGCCGCTCCTTGATCACCCGCAGCGGCAGGTACTGGTCGCGCTGGGCGGTCAGGATGAAGCGCAGCCGGTCCACGTCGGCGCCGGCGAACCGGCGGAAGCCGGACGGGGCGCGGGCGGGCGCGATCAGGCCCTCGGTCTCCAGGAACCTGATCTTGGACACGCTGATATCCGGGAACTCAGCGCGGAGCTGGGCCAGCACCTCGCTGATGCCGAGGTAGCCGCGGCCGGGCGGTGAGCTCATCCCCCGACCTGCGAGCCTCCGCCGCCGTATTCCGCCTGCGAACGCGGCCCGAGCAGGAAGACCAGCCGGAACTTGCCGATCTGCACCTCATCACCCCCGCTGAGGTCGGCCTCCTCGATCCGCTCCCGGTTGACGTAGGTGCCGTTCAGGCTGCCCACGTCACGCACGGTGAACCGGCCGCCCCGCTCACCCCGCTCGCCCGCCTGCCGGTAGAACTCGGCGTGCCGGCGAGAGACGGTGACGTCGTCGAGGAAGATGTCGCTGTCCGGATGGCGGCCGACCAGCGTCAGATCGCTGTCCAGCAGGAACCGGCTGCCCGCGTTCGGGCCGCGGCGCACGACCAGCAGCGCGGTGCCCGCGGGCAGGACGTCGAGCGCGGCGGCGTCGGCGACCGACTCGTCACCGAACTCCTCGGCCAGGTCGGTGCCGCCCAGCGAGATCGTCGAGGTGGTGTCGGCCCAGCTGCCGCCCTGGCCGCGGATCAACGGCCGGCCGCACTGCGAGCAGAAGCGCGCGCCGTCCGGATTGGCCTCACCGCACGCGGTGCAGTACACGCTCGGCATCTGCTCCCCAGGGTTCTCGCTCATCGGGCTGGCGACCGGTGCGGCGGCCATGCCCGCCACCGACGCGCTGTGCGCGTACTCCGGTGGCGTCAACGCTACCTGCGCGGCGGCGCGCCGGTCCATGCGCCACGCACGCCGGGAACCCCAGGGCCCGCGGCTGAACGGGCCGCCACGCGGCGGGTTGCCGGGAGCCCCGCGCGCGGCCGCATCCGGCCGACCCGAGCCCCCTTGGGCACCCCCCCGACGCCTGCGCCACATCCTGGCCGCACCTCCGACACGACACCGACAACACTCCGACAACTCAGCGATGGTCGCGATTCTCTCACGTTGTGAGGCCCCCGCGTCCACAGTCGCCCGGGCCCGGGAAGGTAACCGCAGGCAGAGCCCGGTGTCAGCGTCCGGCCCGCTCGACCACCGCGGCCCACTCGTCCAGCAGCTCGGCCGCCTCGTCGGCGTCGTGGCCCTCGGCCCACAGGTGGGTGACCGCCTCGGACGGGTCGGGCAGCACCAGGATCCAGCCCCTGGCCGGCTCCACCACGCGCACGCCGTCGGTGGTGTCGATCTCCCGCTCGCCGGCCGCCTCGACCACGGTGCGCATGACCATGCCCTTGGCCGCCCACGGGGTCGGGATGGACCGCTTGAGCAGGTGCGAGTCGGGGATCCGGTCCTGGATCTGGCTCAGCGACAGCCGGGTCCTGGCGACCAGGCCGAGCAGCCGGGCGAACCCGGCCACGCCATCGATGGTGCGCGAGAACTCGGGCACGATGAAGCCGCCCCGGCCGTCGGCCGCGAAGATCACGTCATCGACGGCCGCCGCCTCGTAAAGCCCGTGCAGCGAGGTCGGCGTCCAGTCGATGCGGACCCCGTGGAACCGGCTCACCTGCTCGGCCACCCTGGTCGTGGTCACCGGCAGGGCGGCCCGGCCGGTGCGCCGCTCGGCGCTGATCAGGTCGAGCACGGCCAGCAGCGCGCGGTCGTCGCTCACCAGGGCGCCCTTGTCGTCGACCACGGTGAGCCGCTCGCCGACCGGGTCGAACCGGACCCCGAAGTCAGCCCGCGAGGAGGAGACCAGCTCGGACAGCCGCTGCATCCCGGCCCTGGTCTGGGCCAGCGACTGGGTCGGGGCCGACTCGTCCAGGCGGTTGTTCACCGTGAGCACGTCGACGCCGATGCGGCCGAGCAGCCCCGGCAGCACCAGCGAGGCGGTGCCGCCCGCGCAGTCGGCGACCACCTTGAGCTCGGCCTCGCGCACGCCGGTCATGTCGATGCGCCGCAGCAGCTCGTCGATGTAGGACTCGACCACCCGCGGCGGGTAGGTCAGGCCGGCGATCTCGCCGGGGAACGCGCGCCGGTACTCCTGGCGGGAGAACACCCGCTCCAGCTTGCGCTGAGCCGACTGCGAGATGTCCGCGCCGCCGGCGTCCATGAAGATGATGTCGATGGACTCCGGGTCGCCGGGCGTGGTGCGCAGCGCGATCCCGCCGCTGCACTCGCTGCGCGCGGTCTCGAACCGGGCCACCGGCATGGGCTGGGCCTCCAGGTCGACCACGTTGATGGCGCTGGCGTTGAGTGCGCCGTGCACGGCCCGCTTGAGCGCCCGGCCCGCGCGGGACACGTCGCGCGAGGTGGTCACGGTACTGCCCTTGCGCAGCGTGGTGGCGTAGGCGCTGGCCAGCCGGACGCACAGCTCCGGGGTGATCTCGACGTTGACCAGCCCGGACACGCCGTTGGCCCCGAACAGGGTGCGCTGGCCGCGCGACTCCCAGATGACGCTGGCGTTGACGACCGCGCCGGCCTCGATGGTCTTAAACGGGTACACCTTGACGCCGGCCGACACGTAGGCGTCGGGCTCGATGACGCACTCGTCGCCGACGACCGCGCCCTCCTCGATCCGGGCCGCGCCCATCACGTCGGTCTTCTTGCCGATCACGCAGCCGCGCATGGTGACGCCGCGGCCCACGTACACGTTGTTGTGCACCACGGCGCGGTGCAGGAACGCGCCCTCCTTCACGATCACGTTGCTGCCGATCACGGTGTACTGGCGCAGCTGCGCGCCCGCCTCGATCTTGGCGTAGTCGCCCACGCAGACCGGGCCGGTGAGCACGGCGTCCGGGTCGACCTCGGCGCCCTCGGCGACCCACACGCCGGGCGAGACCTCGAACCCGTCGATGTCCACCCGCACCCGCCGGGACAGCACGTCGGCCTGGGCCTTGAGGTAGCTCTCGTGGGTGCCGACGTCCTCCCAGTAGCCGTCGGCCACGTAGCCGAACAGCGGGGCGCCGCGCTCCAGCAGCCGCGGGAACACGTCCCCCGACCAGTCCACCGTCTCGCCCGCCGGCACCTCGTCCAGCACCTCGGGCTCCATCACGTAGATGCCGGTGTTGACGGTGTCGGAGAACACCTGGCCCCAGGTCGGCTTCTCCAGGAAGCGCTGGATGCGGCCGTCCTCATCGGCGATGATGATGCCGAATTCCAGCGGGTCCTGCACCCGGGTCAGCGCCACCGTGACCAGCGCGCCGTTGGCCTTGTGGAAGTCGACCAGCTCGGACAGGTCGATGTCGGTGAGCGCGTCACCCGAGATGACCAGGAACGGCTCGTCGCGCAGCGCGTCCTGGGCGTTCTTGACACTCCCGGCGGTGCCCAGCGGCGTCTCCTCGGTGGCGTACTGCAGGCTCATGCCGAAGTCCTCGCCGTCACCGAAGTAGTTGCGCACCAGCGAGGCCAGGAACTGGACCGTGACGACGGTGTCGGTGAAGCCGTGCTGGCGCAGCAGGCGCAGCACGTGCTCCATGATCGGCCGGTTGACCACGGGGAGCATGGGCTTGGGCTGGCTGGCGGTCATGGGCCGCAGCCGGGTGCCCTCGCCGCCCGCCATCACCACTGCCTTCATCGCTGACCTACCTTCACGGCCTTCACGGCTGAGCAGTGCTCCTCTCAGTAGGGGGTTCCTGGCTCTGGTGCCCCTGGCCCTGGGGTCCTGGGCCGGGTGGTCCGGCGCTCTGGGGCCCGGCCGGCGGGCCCGCGGCGATCAGCCGCCGCGCCTGGACGATGTACAGGAAGCCGGAGCACCAATACAGTGCACTTCCCCAGATCGCGAAGGCCCAACCGGCGACCCTGGCCGCCTCGGCATAGCTGGCCGGGTGCGCGCCCAGGAAGAGCAGCGGAAACGCGTAAAGGAGGGCCAGCGTCGCGGCCTTGCCCACGAAACTCACCTGGAGCGATCCCCAGCCGTGCCTCCTCAGCACCAGGAGCACTACGGCCATCACGACCTCCCTGACCGCCAGGGCGATCACCAGCCACCAGGGGATGATGGCCCGCACGGCCAGCGCGATCACGGTGGCCACGATGTAGAGGCGGTCGGCGGCCGGGTCCAGCAACTGGCCCAGGCGGCTGGTCTGGCCCAGGGCGCGGGCGATCTTGCCGTCCAGCCAGTCGGACAGCCCGGCCGCGATGAGCAGGCCCACGGCCCACCAGTCGGCCACCGCGCTGCGCGGCCCCAGGACCAGCCACAAGAAGACCGGCACCCCGGCCAGGCGGGCCATGCTGATGAGGTTGGGGACGGTCCAGACTCGCCCCATCGGGTCGGGCTCGGCGGCCTCCGCGGCCCCGGCCACCCTGCCTGGCTGCATGGTCCTGGCCCTCTCCACGTGCAGGCAACCCCCTGCCCGACCATACCCTGGTCCGGCCGCCCGCCCCGCGCCGGGACTCGCTGGCCTGTCCGGCGCGGGTGCGCACGAGGCCCGGCGCGCATGATGCAGACTGGCGGGCATGGGAACGCGTTACCGGCGCATGGCCACCCCTGCCCTGCTGGCCCTGACGGCCCCGCTGGCCGTGGTGACCGCCGTGGCCGGCTGCGCCAGCAGCGGGACCGCCCAGCCCGCCCCGGCCGGGCCGAAGAGCACCACCCAGCCCCTGCCCGCCACGGCCGACTGGCCCACCTACCACGGCAACGCCCAGCGCACCGGCGCCGTGGCCGGCCTGCCCGCCGCCGGGCGGCTGGGCATCCGCTGGTCCCGCCGCCTGGACGGCGCCGTCTACGGCCAGCCCCTGATCATCGGCGGCACGGTGATCGCCGCCACCGAGTCCAACCGGGTCTACGGGCTCAGCCGGACCACCGGCCGGGTGCTGTGGAGCGCGCAGGCGGCCAGCGGCCAGGGCGTGCCGCTGTCCGAGCAGCCGTGCGGGAACATCACCCCGCTCGGCATCACCAGCACGCCCGTCTATGACCCCGCGACCAAGCTGGTCTATGTCGTCGCCGAGACCCAGGGCGGCCGCAAGGTGATGGCCGGGATCAAGGTCAGCAACGGCCACGTGGCCATGCGCCTGACCATCCCGGCCCCCGACGGCCACACCGGCTACGACCAGCAGCGCGGTGCCCTGGCCCTGGCCGACGGCCGGATCTACGTGGTGCTCGGCGGCCACTTCGGCGACTGCGGCCCGTACCGCGGCTCGGTGGCCGGGGTCCCGGCCTCGGGCCACGGCAAGATCGTGTCCTACGTCATCCCGACCGTGAAGCAGGCCGGCATCTGGGCCAGCGGCGGCCCGGTGGTCAGCCCCTGGGGCACCATCTACGTCGCCGCGGGCAACGGGGCCGCGTTCAAGCCCCCGTTCGACGGCAGCGACTCGGTCATCGCGCTGACGCCGCAGCTCAAGCGGATCGGCGTGTTCGCGCCCAAGCGCTGGCCCGAGGACAACGCGGGCGATCTCGACCTGGGCTCGTCCTCGCCCGCGCTGCTGCCGGACGGGCGCATCCTGCAGGTCGGCAAGGCCCAGCTCGGCTACCTGCTCAACGCCCGCCGGCTGGGCGGCGTCGGCGGCCAGCTGGCCCAGGGCCAGGTCTGCGCCAGCTTCGGCGGCCCGGCGGTGAGCGGAACCACGGTCTACGTGCCCTGCGTCAGCACCGGGCTGAGCGCGGTCAGCGTGGCCCAGGGGCGGGTCCACGTGCTCTGGCGCGGGCCGGGCTCGGCCAGCGGCTCGCCGGTGGTGGGCGGCGGCGCGGTCTGGGTCGCGGACTGGAACACCGGGATCCTGTACGAGCTCAACCCGGCCAGCGGGCAGGTCCGCCACCAGATCGGCCTGGGCGCGGCGCTGCCCCACTTCGTGAGCCCGTCGTTGTCGGGCAGCCTGGTCCTGATCGGCACGATGCACGGCGTCGTGGCCGTCTCCGGCGCCTGACCCGCCCCCCGCCGGCCCGCCCCCCGCCGCGTCCGCCCCACCGGCATCAAGATCGGTTGTGGATGTCCCGTTGGGTACCCGTGGAGGTACCCAACGGGACATCCACGAGGGGCGAGGGGCGGCGGGCGGGGCGGTGGGGGGGACGTGGCGGTCCAGCAAGCTCAGCACCAGCGACTTGGGCTTGGCGCTGGCCTCGGACTGCTCGACCCGGAACCGCTCAGCGAACGCGATCAGCGGCCGCCAGAAGAAGAACGGGCATAGCGCGCCAGCCGGACGGGCCCGTGACGGCTCTGACCTAATCCACAGGAAACCCCCAGCTAAGTCCGGGCTTCCTACCCCGATGTGCCAGGGACCGGCATCTAGCGTGTGCGCTGCCCGCCGCGGCCGCGGCGGGCGAGACCGCCACAGAACGCGAGGGTTGACACATGCTCAAGAGCCACACGACTCGGCTTGCCGCGGCGCTCGTCGCGGCGGGTGCGATCTGCGCGCTCGGCGCGGCGAGTGCGTCTGCCACGACGACGTGGTCCGGCCGAATCGGGCCGGTCCCGCGTGCCTTCACCAACGCCTCCCCGGCCCTGACCACCGTGACGTTCGGCTCCAGCTCGCAGAACCAGACCCTGGTGGCCTGGAAGGGCCAGGGCGGCGCGCACATCTTCTACGAGGCCTCCCCGCGCCTGGGCGCCAAGAAGAGCTGGAGCGCCAAGGCCGAGATCCCCGGTGCCGCCAGCACCGCGGCCCCGGCCGTCTCCTCCTACCGCGACCCCAACGGGCGCGAGGCCGTGCTCGCCGTCTGGAGGGGAAACGGCGGTCTGGTGCAGTATGCCCAGGGTGAGACCAAGGCCGGGCATAAGATCACCTGGACCGGCATCTCCACCCTGCCCAAGAACCTGTACAGCACCACCGACGCCGCCCCGGCCGTGTTCTTCGCCCAGGACCGGTACCTGGCGGTCGTGGCCTACCGCGGCCCGCACGACCACATCCGCTTCATCGAGGGCGTCCCGTCGCACCGCGGCTTCGTGTGGTCGAACTCGCGCGAGGTCTCGCCCACCGCGGTCGCCAACTCGGGCCCGGCCATCGCCGAGCTGCAGGACAGCACCGGCCACGGCGATCTTGGCATCTTCTGGCGGGACAAGGCCACCGGCGGGGTCAGCTTCGCCAGCACCAGCGACCCGCTGGCCGCCACCAACAACGTCGTGTGGACCATCGCTGACGTGCCCGGCGCCAAGACCAGCGACAACCCGGCCGTCTCGTCCCTCGGCCAGCACGGCACCGGCCCCCTGATCCTGGCCTACAAGGCCGCGCACGGCGCTCACATCAACTTCCAGACGCTGACCACCGCCGGCTGGAGCACCCCGGCCCCGGTGCCCAGCACCTCAACCGTCTACGGCCCGGCCCTGATCCGCGGCGAGCTGGCCACCACCAGCGCGTCCTCGGCGGGCAACATCTTCTTCCACGTGTTCAGCTGACCATCTGACTCGGGGCCAGTAGGAAGCCAGGGCCCGGCGCCGCGCAGCGGCGCCGGGCCCTGGCGCGTCCCGCCGCGCTGGCCGGGGCGGGCGTGCTGTCGGTGCTGATCTTCCCGTCGACCGCGGCGGCGCTGCACAAGCGGGCCCGGCCAGCCCCGCCGGCCGACCGGCCGGGCTCGGCGGAGCTCACTGGCCCGGCGGGCTCGACCCGGCCACGCAACCTCTAGTTAATCGTCGCGGGTTAAATCACGGGGCTTCCCACAGGGTGGCGATGCCCTGGCCGACGCCGATGCACATGGTGGCCGCCGCGCGGGCGGCGCCGCGCCGCTGGCGCTCGTGCAGCAGGGTGGTGGTGATGCGGGCGCCGGAGCAGCCGAGCGGGTGGCCGATGGCGATGGCGCCGCCGTTGACGTTGACCCGGGCCGGGTCCAGCTTGAGCTCGTCGAGCACGGCCACGGCCTGGGCCGCGAACGCCTCGTTGACCTCGGCCAGGTCCAGGTCGTCAACGGCCCAGCCGGCCCTGGCCAGCACCTTGGTCATGGCGGGCACGGGGCCGATGCCCATGTAGTCCGGGTGCACCCCGGCCGCGGCAGTGCCGACGTACCGGGCCAGCGGCTGCGCCCCGGCCGCGGCGGCGGCCGACTCGGACATCAGCAGCAGGCCGGCCGCGCCGTCGTTGAGCGGCGAGGAGTTGCCGCCGGTGACGGTGCCGTTCTGGCGGAACGCGGGCTTCCTGGCGGCCAGTTCCTCGAGGGTGATCCCGGCCTTGACGCCCTCGTCGGCGGTCACCTCGCCGCCGGGGGCGGCCACCGGGACGAGCTCGGCGACGAACCGGCCCGCGGCGGCGGCCGCGGCCGCCTTGTGGTGGCTGGCCAGGGCGAACTGGTCCTGCCTGGCCCGGTCCACGCCGTACCGGTCGGCCACGTTCTCGGCCGTCTCGCCCAGGCTGACGGGCGGGTACATCTCGGTCATCAGGGGGCTGACCAGCCGCCAGCCCAGCCGGGTGTCGGCGACGCCGGCCTCGCGCGGGAACGGGCTGTCGGCCCTGGGCAGCACGAACGGCGCCCTGGTCATGGACTCGGTCCCGCCCGCGATGCAGATGTCCAGCTCGCCCGCGGCGATGGCGCGGGCGGCGCTGGCGATGGCCTCCATGCCGGAGCCGCACAGCCGGTTGACGGTGGCGCCGGGCACCTCGACCGGCAGTCCGGCCAGCAGCACGCCCATCCGGGCCACGTTGCGGTTGTCCTCGCCGGCCTGGTTGGCCGCGCCCCACCAGACGTCGTCCACGGTGGCCGGGTCGAGCCAGTCGTTGCGCCGCAGCAGGGCCCGCAGCACCTCGGCGGTCAGGTGGTCGGGCCGGACCCCGGCCAGCGCGCCCTTGATCTTCCCGATGGGGGTCCGGCAGGCGTCGATGGCGAAAACTGCGGGCATCCCGCTGCTCATGACATCACCTCTGGTGTCTGGCGGCCGCTGGGGGATGGCCGTCACCGCCGAGACTACCGGCCGGTGAACCGGCCGCCGAGGGGCCTCGTTTCCTGCGATGTAACGCGGGCGTGCTCCCCTGGACTAGTCCGCTAGCCCGTCCTGTTCCCGTATGTCCGGAGGTTCCGTGACCATCGCCGAGCTAGACCTGGCCGACTGGCGGCGCCGGGTGGCCGAACTGTACGCGGCCGTCCGCGCCGACGACGACCCGCAGCGGGCCCATGCCCGGTGGCGGGCCGTCCGCGACGAGCTGATCGGCAAGCACCCGCAGAGCCCGGCCCTGCCGGGCGACCCGGTGCGCTCGTCCGGCGTGCCGTACTGGCCCTACGACCCGGCCCTGCGGTTCGAGCTGCCGCTGGTCCCGGCCGCGCCGGCCAGCCTGACCATGGCCACGGACGGCGGCACCGTGACGGCGCTGCGGCTCATCGGCCGGGTCGAGGTGCCGGGCCCGGTGGACGCCAGCCTGGACGTCTGGGCGCTGCGGCAGTACGCGGGCGGGCTGTTCGTGCCCGTGCGGGACGGACGGCGGGTGATACCAGCTACGGCGGGGGCCGGTACCTGCTGGACACGGCCAAGGGCGCGGACCTGGGCGGCGGGCCGGCCACGTTGGTCATCGACCTGAACTTCCTCTACCACCCGTCCTGCCGCTACAACCCGGCCTGGCAGTGCCCGCTGGCCCCGGCGGGCAACACGGTGGCGGCCCCGATCCGGGCGGGCGAGCGCCTGTAGCCCGGCGCCATAGGCGGGCCGTCAGGCGTGGCTGGTGATCTGGCTGATGATGAAATCGGCCAGCGTGGCCAGTGTTGCCAGCGAGTCGAGGTTGAGATCCTCGGCCGCGACATCGACGCCGAACCGCTGCTGGACCTCGACCAGCAGCAGGGTGCCGGTCAGTGAATCCAGCCCGACCTCGGGGCCGAACAGCGCGGTCTCGGGCGCGATGGCCGCCACCTCGGGCCGTGCCGTCACGCCGGCCAGGATCGACCGGAGCTGGCTCAGGACCTCGTCGCTGGTCATGGCCGCTCCCGGACGGTGGCCCAGTCGGGCAGGACGGGCAGCGGGCCGTCGAGCCGCCGGGTGAACAGGACGGGCTGACCGGGGTCGGCCGGGGCGGCGGCGCTGGCGGGGGCGCGGAAGCCGGCGGCGGCCAGGGCCAGGCGCAGCGGCACGTTGCGGTCGGTGATCAGGCACGGGACGCGCAGCTCGGCGGCGCCGCCGGCGGCGGCCTGCTGGCAGAGCGCGGCCAGCAGGGCGTCGAGCACCCCCCGGCCCAGCGCCCGGCACGACATCACCAGCCGCGACACGGTCCAGCCCGGCTCGGTCAGGGCGCCGCCGACCAGGCCGTCGTCGCCGAAGCGGTCCCGGAGCCAGACGGCGGTCAGCCGCTGGTCGTCGTCGGCCAGGGCGGCGGCCAGGCGGTCCTGCGTGACCGGCTCGGTGCCGGTGTTGAACTGGTGGGTGCGCACCGACAGCTCGTGAAGCCGGGGCAGGTCGGCCGGGCCGGCCGGGGCGATCAGCACCTCGGTGCCCGCGTCGCGCAGGAAGTCGTCGCGCGAGCCGCCGAAGGCCCGTGCCTCCTCCTGGCGCCGCCGCCGCTGGGCGTACATCTGGCCGCGCCGGCGGCCCTCGGCGGTGATCACGGCCGGGCTGAACACGGGCCAGCTCACCGCCTCGGCGGCGTCCTCGGGGGTCAGCACGAGCACCTCGGGCAGCGCGGCGGCGACCTCGGCCCGCTCCAGCATGTCGTCGTCCACGAAGGCCACCGCGTCGGCGGCCAGGCCCAGGTCGCCGATGATCCGCCCGATGGCCTCGGACTTGCGGCCCCAGCCGCACTCGGCGGCGGCGAACGGCAGGCCGGTGGCGCGGGCCACGTAGTCGGCCGCCTCGGCCGGGTTCTTGCTGGCCAAGGCGTGCACGATGCCCCGGCCGTCCAGCTCGCGGGCCACCGCCAGCAGGCCCTGGTCGGGCGGGGGCGGCTGGCTGGCCGCCTCCAGGTAGGTCCCGGCCAGCAGCGTGTTGTCGATGTCCCAGATCACGCACTTGATCACGGGTGGCGGCGCTCCATGGTGAGGTGCGTGGCGGTGAAGCCGAACTTCCGGTACAGCGCCCGCATGCCCAGGTTGCCCGCGTGCACCTTGCCGGTGAGCTGGGTCATCCCGGCCGCGTCGGCGGCCCCGAGGACCGCGGCCAGCAGCAGCTCGCCGATCTCGGCCCGCTCGGGCACGTCGGCCACCGCCAGCGAGCGGAAGTTGCCGTAGCTGGCCCCGGTCAGCGAGTTGGTCCGCGACGACAGCCAGGCCCAGCCGATCGGGGTGCCGGGGGCCGGGGTGCCGGGGGCCGGGGTGCCGGGGGCCGGCTCGCGCACCGCGACGAGGGTGACCTCGCCCGGCTTGCCGAGCGAGTTGCTGACCCGGCGGCGGTGCAGGGCCGGGTCGGTGATGGCCTCGTCGGCGAACGACACCTTGGCGATGTCGATCTCGAACTCCACGATGGCGTCCAGGTCGGCCTCGGTGGCCTCGCGGACCGCGAAGGCGGCGTCGGGCCCGGTCATTGCGGCCTGCTGCTCAGCGCCATGGGCCGGAACACCGTGCCGCCGCACTCGGGGCAGCCCTCGGCCTGCAGCGCGGCGATGCGCGGCCACCGGCCGCTCGGCCCGACCTCGTGCACGGCCGCGCAGGTTGCGCACCGGTAGGGCCGCAGGACGGCGGCCCGGCTGTCGGCGGTGTACAGGGCACCGTCATAGGCCCCGGTGATCAGCGGCCGGATCGCCGCCGTGCTGCGCAGGTGGTACAGGTGGCTGGTGCCGCCCAGCACCCCGGCGCCCACGTAGCTGTTGAAGTTCGGGGTCAGCGACCGCACGGCCAGCCCGAGCTGGGTGATGCCGGCCTGGACCTCCAGGGTCTGCTCGGGGCGGCGGGCCCCGAACGAGAAGAACACGTGCCGCCCCGGCTCGGGCACCAGCGCGTCCACCGCGCGGGACAGGAACAGCTCCGCGCCGGCCACGGTGTAGGGCGGGTCGGTCGCGACCACGTCGAAGCCGCCGGCCAGGTCGGCGGGCAGCGGCTGGCGCAGGTCGTGCTCGACCAGGTCGACCCGGACCCCGTGCCGGGCGGCCTGCTTGCCGATCCAGCCCAGCACGTCGGGGTCGGTGTCCACCACGGCCAGCCGGCGGATGACCTCGGCGTGCCCGGTCCAGGCGGCGAACGCCACGATGGCCAGCGACACCAGGTCGTCGTCGCCGAGCAGCAGGATCCGCTGCCCGGCCAGGGCGTGCGCGGCGTGCATGCGCAGCACCCGGCGCAGCTTGGTCTCGACGGTGCAGTGCGTCTGGTCCAGCTCGAGCTTGGCCTCGGGACCGCCCGCGGCCGCCTGCTCCAGCTCGGCCAGCAGCGGCGCCACCGCCTCCGGGATGACCACGCCGCGGCCGGCGCAAGCCGGGCAGGTGGCGTCGAGGTCGGGCTGGCCCGCGGTCACCGCCTCGCGGCCCGCGGCGGTCAGCCGCACCGGCCGGGTGCGGTCCACGACGCCGCGCTGGCGCAGCTCGTTGCAGATCGCGGCCACGATGGGCACGGGCAGCTCGGCCAGCTGGCTGATCTCGCGCACCGCGGCAGGCTCGGCGCTTGCGGTGGCGGCCAGGATGTCCCGCACCCCGGCCTCGCCCTCGGCCAGCCCGACGGCCCTGGCGACCTCGGCCACGATTGTGTCCAGATCCATGCCCTCTAGTCTCACCTCACGGGGACGCTGGATGGTCCCGCCCCGGCGCCGTCACCTGCGGCCACCGCCTGGATGCCCGGTGCTGAGCAGGGCATACGGTATCCTCCCACATCGTGTCGGGCATCGAGGGAGCGAGCAGCATCACGGAGCTGAGGCGGCAGGAGGCCGCCTCGCCGAAGATGCTCTATGCCATCGACGCGCACTGCACGCCAGCCTCGCCGGTCACCGACGTGGCCGAGCTCACCGCCCTGGCCAGCGCCGCGGTGGCGGCCGGCGGCGGTCACGTGCTGGACGCCAGCCACGTGGTGTTTCCCAATGGCGCGATCACGCTGGTGCTGATCCTGGCCGAGTCGCACCTGAGCATTCACACCTGGCCCGAGGAGAACCTGATCGCGGTCGACCTGTTCAGCTGCGGCGCCATTGACGGCCAGGCGGTGCTCGACCAGCTGACGGCCTCGCTGCGGCTGACCCAGGTGAGCGTCCGGCAGGTCCCGCGGGGCCTTCCGCCGGCCTGAACTCGGCCCCGAGCGCAGGTCAGGGCGCAGGTCGGCGCAGGTCAGACCGCCGGTCAGGGCGCCGG
>Ga0134126_10001335_pt1 | contig 31339 bp, 43 predicted proteins | sample KB31752_FD_96881 | JGI IMG/M metagenome (GOLD analysis project Ga0134126, IMG submission 96881) | Terrestrial soil microbial communities with excess Nitrogen fertilizer from Kellogg Biological Station, Michigan, USA - KB3-175-2 | ecosystem: Environmental > Terrestrial > Soil > Unclassified ... | reverse complement strand
GGATGGCGGAGAGGGTGGGATTCGAACCCACGGTGCCCGTGAGGGCACGCCGGTTTTCAAGACCGGTGCATTCAACCGCTCTGCCACCTCTCCGTTTTCTTCGACATCAGAGACTTGCGAGATATTTTGCCTGACTCGGATGTCGCCTGCAGGCAGCGAAGTTTCCAAATTGTTTCCATCGCCGCGCAAAAGCCTCGCCATCGCGTCCGATGCGCCCTGCCGCGCTTTCGGTATGGCATGCGCGTACGTCGTCAGTGTGATGTGCACGTTGGCATGGCCTAGCGCCTTGCTAACCGTCACCACATCTACGCCGGCCGCGAGTAGGTTACTAGCGAAGCTGTGCCTAAGGTCATGGAATCGTACCCGCCGCAGCCCAGCGCGCCGAAGCGCCGAGTGTAAACCGGTGCGCAGCAAGTCGGAGCTATTCATCGGAGCCCCGCTATAGCCGGGGCAGACCAAGTCGAGCTCGCCCTTCGGACATGCCAAACGCCACCGCTTGAGCGCCGAGATCAATTCGTCAGGCAGCTCCGCCGTCCGGCGCGATGCCAGAGTCTTGGGCTCGTAAAAGGCACCCCTGCGCCACTGCCTGCGGATCAAAGTCGACCGGCTCGCCCAGTCGATATCGCCCCATTGCAGACCCAAGAGTTCCGCCTGGCGCATCCCCGTAAAAGCCGCCAGCATGATCGGCATTGTCCAGGGCTCTACCGTCGCCGCGATTAATCGGCGCAGCTCGGGAGGCGTAAGCACGTTGCTCTCGATAACGCTGCCCTCCCCCTTTGGCAGCGGCAACTTGTCCAGCTCAGAGGCGGCATTTCGGCTCGCGAAGCTATGGTCGATCGCATAGCCAAGTATGCCGACCAAGAGTGTCAGGCACTTGTTCGTCGTACGCGGGCCCGGCCTCAGCGGCCGGAGCCGCCTGCGTGGGTTCACGACTAGCGCTTTCTGAATGTGCGCCTCGCGTGCAGCCACTACAGCCGCCGGCGCACCCTTCGCCATCGCATTACGGAACTGCTCGACCTCGAAGCGAGTTAGTGCCTCGACCTTACGGTCGGCGCCGAAGTAAGGCACCAAGTAACAGTCGATCAGCTCTCGATAGCCGTCGAGGGTGGTCTTGCGCGCTTTGACCTTGCTGGCAAGGAATAGCTCGCAGAGCCGGCCGAACTCCATTCGTTGCCGATCAGGCGAGTACGTGTGCTGCCTGACTTCAGCCAGACGCTTGTCGAGCAGTTCCTTGGCGGCGCGCTTTTCCTCCGCTCGGGTCTCAAATGGCCCCTGCGGCACCTCAATGCGACGACGCCCGGTCTGATCCCTGAAGTCCGCGACGTACTTGCTGCGGTACAGCCTAACGGTTGCCATGACGGGTCCTCTTGGCGCGGGGCGCCTTTTCCGGCTTCTTCTGAACCTCGATGCCATGCTTGGCCAGCAGATCATCGACCGCTAGGCGAAGGTAATGGGCGACAGGAGTATCCGTTTCCTCGCTGAGCTTGCGCAGCGCGTCCAGGACTCCTGGGCGCAGGTAAATACTTGTGGTCTCTCTGGATCCCTTCATCGTGGCCATTGCGGCACCAGTAATTTACTAGTAATATACCAGCATCATGGTCCCCGCTCCAAGAAAAGACAAGAGGGGACAATCCGGAAATAAATACCCGGGAAAGCTCGGCCGGCGCCGACGACCGACAATGGAGCAGAATGATCTCGCGGGACTTATGGCCGCGAGTGGTAGCCGCGCATCGGCTTTTGAAGACAGGGCCCGGGCATTAGGGGATCCCTTCATAGAGCGCAGCTACTACGACGAGGGAATTGCGCTCATAGCAAAACACCTTGGCCTCACGGCCGAGTTTCGCGGGATCCTGGAGACTGAGTTTTCCTTTTGGTTCGAGCTCGCCATAACGCTCCTGCAGACGCACGTGCCCTATTTCATGCCTCCGGCCCGTCCAGGCGCACCCTCGACCCTGAAATCGCTATTCCCCCTACTCGAAATGTACATAGCCGGGATCAAGAAAGACGGTAATGCCATGTCGGTGGTGATGGCACATTTTGAGCGGTCTGCTGCACTCCAAGCGAAGCAAGCCCAGGAGCTGGGGATCCCAATAATGCCGCCACGCTCACCTGTCGCTCCAAGGAAATGGACTATCGAGCAGGCATACGCGGACATCGCTAAGCACGCGCGATGCTCACCGGAAACGGTGGAGCGCGAGTTTGCCAAGTGGAAAGGGCAAAAGCGGCCCGGGGGAAATTCCGCAAAATAACCCCACTCTTCAGGAGTCGCTTGCCGTCCTTTAATTCGCGCCATGTCCGGCGCGAACAACACTCCTGATGTAAGCCTGCTGCAAAAGCCGCAGCGCTTCTTCACTCAGAATCAGAACCTCTTTGCCAGTCGCGAAGCGTTCCGCAAGCAGCTCGAGCGGCGCTACTCGAACGGCTTAGCCGCCGATGGGGCGGTGGTCGAGACAGCCGTCGGGCTGCTGATCGACCCGCCGCGCTTTACCTGCTGGCTTCTCCAGCCGGCTCACTACCGTCGCGCCCGCCGGCCGAGGTGCGCGGCATGAGCGATCGCATCTTGGTTTGTCTGCCAGACGGCCGCTGGCTGGCGCTCGATCGAGAGACCTTCGACGCAGGCCTGGCTGCCGGGGCGAGCCTCATGAATCCGTCTCGTCCTGCTGCTCAAGCCACGGCCAGTTCAAAGCTCATGAGTGCCGAAGAGATGGCCGACGCAACGGGTGTGCCGTCTAGCTGGTACGCCTCCCAGGCTCGGGAGCGTCGGATCCCCTTTCGCAAGATCGGCCGGTACGTGCGGTTCGACTACACCGAAGTGCTGTCCTCGGACGCCTTCAACCGCCGCGCCATCCCTGCCGGACAGATGAATTGCACCGGTCATCGTGACCGGAAGGCATCCGCAAGTGCTTGATCTAGAGCGCTTGCCAGACAGTGTTTCCGGTCTTGTTTCCACGGCCTCCGGGGAAATTGAGGCAATCGGCGCGCATTCAGGACCCCTCAAAAGCAGAGAAGCCGCTACGGCTAGCACCGCGCGGCTTCAGATCATCTGCTCCTACGCAGAAAGGCTCATCGAACATGGCTATCGTATTTCCGCAGTCCTTCTCCGCGCAACGCCTTAGACGGCATCACGCTAGGCGCGGCATCGAAGGGCTGTTCTTCGACATGCCGCCGGCGTGGCAAGCCAGGCGTATCCGCGAGCTCGCGTGTTCTCAGTCACCGGCATTCATTGCGGCTGGGACGCACAAGTCCATCGCCGAGGTCATGGCAATTCTCAAGGAGCGCCAGTGAGCAAGGCGGGTCCCTACGTGCCGTGGTTTCACGGTGATTTCCTGCGCAGCACCGCCGGCTGGACGCTCCAGGAGCGCGGCGCCTATTGGATGTTGCTGTGTGCCCAGTGGGAAATTGGGCCACTCCCGAACAATCCGGTGCGCCTGGCCAGCATCATCGGCATCGAGCAGTCCGAAATGGCTTCCCTCTGGCCGACGCTCGCCAAGAAGTTCAAGCACACGAAAAGTGGCCTCGTGAACGTCCGAATGGAGGCCCACCGGCGCAACTACCTGGAGTATCGCCGACACCTCTCTGAGAGCGGCCGGAAGGGCGCCGCCAAGCGCTGGAAGCGGGGCAACGTGGTCCAGTTTCCCAGCTCAGGAGGGGCGTCATGAATGATCTCCTGAATGGCCACCCTAATGGCCACCCCATTGCCGACCCCAATGGCAAAACGATGGCACGCGCGTTGGAGTGGAGTGGAATTGCTTACGAGGGGAGAGATATACCTCTAGTAAGAGCTATAGCAGTAGGGACACAGACTCCCTCTGAGGACGGTGCTTCTCCCCTCGCAAGCTTCCTGAATGTCCTGCCTCCGGAATGCGATGTCCTGAGGCCGAATCAGCGCCGGCAGCTCGAGCAGTTGGCCCAGGTGTTGCGTTGGTGTCGTCGCCCGCTGGTAGAGGGGCCGACCGGCTACGGCAAGACGCACATCATCGCCGCTGTCACGGCAGCCGCTTCCATCGCAGGCCTCCGGGTGCTGATCCTTGCGACCCGTACACGGCTGGTGCGGCAAATCAGCGAGCGCCTGCTCGCGTTCAATGTGCCGCACGGTGTGATTGCCGCCAGCCTCCCGGGAATGACGCACGCGGCCATGTCGGTGCAAGTGGCCAGCGCCGACACGCTTTACCGTCGCTGCATCGCCGATCAGCGCCGACCACTGCCAGGCGCCGATGTGGTCATTTTCGATGAGGCGCACCTGGCCACCGCCGAGTCACGCCTACGAATACTGCAGTCCTACCCCGAGGCAGCATGGATCGGCTTTACGGCCACACCGGCCAGGAAGTCCGGCAGCTCTCTGTCGGCGGCCTTTGAGTACCTCATCCGGGGCCCCACGGTGCTCGAGCTGATCGCTGCTGGCCAGTTGGTACGGCCGCGAATCTTCAATACCCCCATCGTCACGGCCAAGGAGCTCAAGGCGCTACCCAAGGATGCGGCGAAGGATTACGCGGCGGGTGCACTGGGTGAACTGCTGCGCCGGCCGAAGCTGGTCGGGGACGTGGTGCAGAACTGGCTGAAAATCGCCGCCGGCAAGCGCTCGCTGGTGTTCGCAGTGAACAAGGCGCACGGCGCCTCCCTGGTCGAGGAGTACACACGCGCGGGCATCGCCGCGGAGCTGCTTACCGACCAGGACAGCGACGAAAGCCGGGAGGCGGCTATCGCAAGGCTCGAGAGCGGCCAGACGCTGGTGCTAGTGAATTGTTTTCTGCTGGCCTACGGCATCGATATCCCTACCGTCGAGTGCGTGGTCCTGGCGAGACCGACCCGCAGCCTCACCATGTACCTGCAGATGGCTGGCCGTGGATTGCGACCGGCCGACGGCAAAGAGCACTGCCTGCTGATCGATCACGGCCGCTGCGTCGAGACGCTGGGCCTCCCGACTTCCGATTTCGGATGGACACTCGATGACCGGCGCAACGTCAACCGCGAAGCGGAGGCTCGAGCGCGGCGTCTAGTCACGGAGCAGCCGCGCACTTGCCCGGAATGCCATCACGTCTGGCTGGTCTCGGAGGATGGTCCGGGATGCCGCCATTGCGGTTGGGCGCCTGCCCCGAGGGCAAAGGCGGTCATTGTTGAATCCGCGGAGCTGGCCGAGCTCGCCGACGATCCCGAGCATGTCACGGCGTTCTCGCCGGCAGTGCAGCGTTTCTACAGCGAAGCGCTCGGCGACTACGTGCGCCGAAAGCCAGATATCTGGCGCGACCAGCCCAGGAAGGCTCGTGCCGCTTGTTGGTTCGCGACCAAGGAGAAATTCAAGCTCCGTGCGGACTGGCCCCCCAGCTCCTATGCGGCACTCGCACCATCCCCGCCGAGCTTCGAGACAGCCGGCTACCTGCAGTACCGCCGCATCAAATTCGCCAAGGGCAAAGCGAGGGCAGCATGATCCGCGCCGCCGATATCCACGCTCGCATCGGCAGCGCTTGGCCCTCAGTACTCGCTCGGTGTGGCATTGCTGAGCAGTTTCTGCGCCGGAAGAAGGCCGGCCCGTGTCCCGCTTGCGGGGGCCACGATCGCTACGTGTTCGACAACCGCAAAGGTCGCGGAGATTTCTTCTGCCGGCATTGCGGTGCTGGCGACGGATTCGCACTGCTTGAGCGGGTACACGGCTGGAACTTCGCCGAGGCGCGCCGAAATGTGCTCTCGGCCGCCGGGCTATCCGATGAACACGTGCCCAGCGCTGCGCCTCGCGTCCCCAGAGCGGCGATTGCGTCAGAGCCTAGTCCAGCAGTGCCGCCGGCTCGTGTCCGCTCAATCGCCCGCAGCGCGTGTGCTGTTGCGGACTGTCCCGATGCGGTCGCCTACCTCAGCAGTCGCGGGCTGTGGCCGCTTCCAGATGCCTGCCAGCTACGGGCTCACCCGGGAGCCGACTATTGGCAGGACGGCAAGCTAATCGGTCGTTACGCGGCGCTCATCGCCGAGGTGCGCGATTCGGCTGGCGAGCTCGCCACCGTGCACATCACCTACCTCGAAGGCGGCAAGAAGCTTCAAGTCGAAGCGCCTCGCAAGATTCTCTCCAGCGTCGAGGGACGCGACAGCTGCGCGGTACGGCTGATGCAGCCGACCGATGTGCTTGGGATCGCCGAGGGAATCGAGACAGCCCTGTCCGCCGCGGCTCTGGACAGCGCGCCGGTCTGGTCGGCGCTAAACACGTCTCTGCTCGCGAAGTTCGACCCTCCGGCCGAAGTTCACACCCTACGCATCTACGCGGACCGCGATGAGGCGGGGCTACTCGCCGCCGGTCGGCTCATGGAACGGCTACAGGGCCGAGTCCGCTTCGAACTGCGCGTACCGGCATCGCCGGCAAAAGACTTCAACGACGCACTACTGAGCCGCAGCAGCGGCGGAGGATCATCTCATGACTGAAAGCCTACCAGCATTGCCAAGGAGTACCGACGCCAAGCTGCCGGACACGTACGAGAACGCGCAGAGAGCGATTGCCCAGTGCGATCGCATCGATGAATGCAAGAGCTGGGCGGATAAGTCGGCGGCACTGGCCAGTTACGCGCGCCAGGCGAAGGACGACACCATGCGGCTGATGGCGTTGCGGATCCAGCAGCGCGCCACCCGCCGGATGGGGGAACTGTTGAAGCTGATTGAACCGGGCAACGGTGCTCGCGACGGCAAACGGCAGGACGGTGCCGTCCCGCCGTTGACTCGTACGCAGGCAGCCGATGACGCCGGCCTGTCAGAGCGCCAGCGCAAGACGGCCCTGCGCCTGGCGAACGTGCCAGAACCAGAATTCGTCGCGGCGATCCACAGCGAACGGCCGCCGACGATCACGGAGCTCGCCATGCGGGGAACTGCAGTCCGACCGCCTGAGCCGGAGCCTCCGCCGGCCGACCCAGCCGAAGCCGACGAGACGCAGACCGCGCTTTGGGGGTTCGCCGAGTTCTGCAAGATGCACGATGCGCGCGCGATCGCCAGAGTCATCCCGGCCGTCGATGCCGCCGAACTGCGCAAGCATGTGCAGTTTATCGATGGCTGGCTGGATCGATTCGTCACGCACCTGCTGAGCTAGTCAGCATGAGCGCAGTTCCGGACGTCGCGCTCCAGGATCTTGAACGGCGCATTGAGGCGCTCGAGCGCTCGCGGTTGGCTCCGTCTGAATTTGCTGCCTACAACGCGGCGAAGATCGCGCAAGCGGTGCGACTACAGGAAGCCATCGCCAAAGTGCTGGCAGTCGCGTCGCAGCCCTATCGGCTGACAGCAAAGCATGTCATCCGCGAGCTGGATTTGACCGCTCTCGGATGTCCTAAGCTGGCGCTGCGAACTGTGCGCAAGCATATGGCCGCCCTCCGTGGCACCACGCGTGCGTGATGCCACCGCGAGCGATGATCTTGCGCGTGTTTAGAAGCATATTGCGGCTCATGGATGCACACAGAGAGCCGCTTCCGCGGTTTGCCTTCACGGTTAGCGAGGCCGCGGAGTCTTCGACCTTATCGAGACGAAAGCTGTACGAGCTGATCGACTCCGGCCAGCTGCGCACCGTGAAGATCGGCAAGCGGCGACTCGTGCCACGCGATGCGCTCGAGCGTCTCTGCCGTGGCGAAGGTGTGGCCGCATGAACGACGCCGTTGACTCTGTGACTGGTCTTCCGGCCGACACTCCCCTGACGGTTGAGCTACCGCTGTCAACCTGGCGCGTCGTCCTCACGCACCTCGCGCGAGGTGCCTATGTCGATGTGGCGCCCATCATCGACGCCCTATGCGCCCAGGGTAATCCGCAGATCGCTGCGGCTCAGGCGAAGATGGCAATTCCCGTCTGCCCAGAGCGGCAGCCCCCTACAAATTCCGAGGTGAAGCACTAATGAGCGGCGGCGGCCAGACTACAAAGAGCAATACGAGCACGCAGAACTCACTCCCCTCCTGGCTGACTCCCTCTTATCAGGGGCTTGCCAATCAGGCTAATACGCTTGAGACCACAGGCCAGGCGAGTGGTTTTGCGCCGATGCCGGTGGCTCCCTTCTCACCGCTGCAGAATCAGGGCTTCAGCTCCATCGGTGGCGTTGATCCCACCGCCATCGGTGCTGCGAACAACCAGCTGACGAACTTCGCGAGCGGACAGTATCTGGACCCTTCGACCAATCCCTATCTGCAGGATACGTTCCACCAGGCGGCGAATGGCGTGCAGAACCAGATTGCGAGCGAGTTTGCCGGGAACGGACGGAACGTCACCGCTTCCGTTCCTGTTCAGGCGGATGCGATGAATAACCTTGCCACGAACATCTATGGTGGCGCCTACAACACAAACATGAGCAATGCGCTGCAGGCCTCTGGACTCGCTCCGGGGGTGACTCAGGGCCTTTTCACGCCAGGGCAGGCGCTGCTCAACGCGGGAGCCCAGCAGCAGCAGCAACAGCAGCAGGTGCTGAACGCGCCGTACAACACGCTGAGCTATTACAGTCAGCTGATGAACGGCATCTCTTCGCCGTTCGGTCAGTCCACGGGCAGCGGAACATCTACCGTCCAGAACAACCCGAGCACGATGAGCCAGATCGGCCAGGGCATCGGGATGCTCGGCATGCTCGGCGGGTTTCTGTGATGGCCGGAGGCGGCCAAGGCGGCAGCGGACTCATGGGCCTCGGAAACACTGTCTCTGGTGGGCAGCTCTCAATGCCCGCCAACATGCTGCCGAGCATCGGCGCCAATGGACAGGTGGTGCAGGCCGCTCCTGGAGCGATGCCTACCTTCCAGCAGAATCCTGCATGGCTCAACAATGTCATGGGAGCGCTGACGGGTAATCCTCAGTTCACGCTGAACGCTCCGCAGATGAATCAGTCGCTGCAGGGTTTGGGCGGCGCCTTGCAGGGTGGACAGGCCCAGGGGCAGAACCAAGGTGGGCAGGGCGGTCAGGGCAGCATCAGCGCCCCCGGGCAGCTGCAGGCCCTCCTGCAGCTCATGCAGCAGCGCGCCTGGAGAGGCTAATGGGACTGCTCGACGCGCTCGCTCAGTACCTCGGTCCGAATGGGACCATCAATAACGGCATCGCGCAGGGCATGCAGTCGCCGCTGTTTCAGCTCGGGACCGCCCTCATGCAGGGCGGGACGGGGCTGAATAATCCCGGTACGTCGCTGATGCAGGCATATCCGAACATGCTCGCCCAGCAGCAGGCGCGTCAGCAGATGGCGATGCAGAAGCTCAACCTTGTGCCGATGCTCTCGCGCATGCAGGCGCTAAAGATTGACCCGAAATCCCTTGGCATTGACCTGTCTTCCCTCGGTATCGGTCCCGTGGGCACATCCTCGGCACCAGCTCCCGCTGTTTCCGCCCCGCCGCCGGCCAGCGTCGCGCAGAGCCCCACAGGTCCTGTGAGCACCTTTGGAATCGGCAATGCGCCGGCCCCGCAGGGCGCGCCGCAGAGCCTTCTGCCATCCCCTACACCACAGCCTGCCGGTGGCCTGTTCTCCGCCCCCACGCCTGACAGCATCGACCAGACGGCCGTGGGTGGCATTCCTGCGAACTTCTTGCGCACCAATGCCATGTGGTCGCAGGACCCTGCCAGCGACCTCCAGAAACTGCACGCTGCCCAGCTTGCGGCCGTTCAGCAGCGCGAAGCCCCGCTCATCGGCATGCTGGATACCGCCCGCCAGTCGGCTAATCCGATGCAGCTGATTCGCGCCAATCAGCAGCTCTCATCCGCATGGCCGCAGATCGCAGCTGCCGCTGGGGTAGACCCCGCTACAACCGACGCAGGAGCCATCAGGACAGCGCTGGCGGTAGCCCGCAATAGCCTTGCGGCCTCAGTCTCTCAGCCGACCGTAGCGCCTCCCATCCGGCTTCAGAACGTGCCGGGAGGCGTAGGCGGTGCACCGCTGGCGCAGATCAATCCGGTGAACAACGAATACAAGCCAGTTGCCCAGCAGGACACGGCAAACTTTGTCACACCGCAGGGGCAAATCCGGATGATGCCCAAGGCCGAGGGGATGCGCCTGGGCTACACGCCGTATACGCCCCAGACATTCGTCAACACCGGCACGACCGGCGGCGTTGCGCAGATGATTGCTGACTATCAGATGGCGCCGCTGAGTGCTTCTGCGATGAGAAGCCCGCAGGGACAGGCCATCATGGCGCAGGTGCGCCAGCTCAATCCGGCATACGACGCGACGCAGTATTCGACGAAGAACAAGGCCCGCGAGTCCTTCGCGACCGGCAAGCAGGGCGATACGGTGCGCTCGCTATCGGTGGCGACTGATCACTTGGATCTGCTCAATCAGGCAGTGGATGCGCTGAACAACGGCAATGTGCGCGTGCTCAACACCATCGGCAATCGCTGGACGCAGGAGACCGGCGGCGCTGCCCCGACGAACTTCGACACGCTGAAGAACGTCGTGGCGGATGAGGTCACTAAGGCCGTTATCGGCTACGGCGGAAGTACCGCGGACCGCGACAAGGCCGCAGCGGTCATCGGCCGCTCCAACTCGCCGGCACAGCTTAAGGGCGCGATTCAGAACTATCTGAAGCTCATGGGCGGGCAGCTCGACGGGCTACGCCGTCAATACGAGCATAGCACCGGTCTTCACGACTTCGATTCCATGCTCTCGCCCCAGGCTCAGAGCGAAGTGGAATCGAACGCACCGAATACGGCGGCCAAGACGTCCGCCAGTGATGCCGCGCTCCTGAAGAAATGGGGCGGCTGATGCCGACGATTGACTCTCCGCAGGAAGCTCAATCGCTCGCGCGACTGATCCAGCAGGGCAAGCTCACTGGAGATACTCGCGATACCGCGATGGCTGCGCTTCGCACGTACGATGCTTCGGGTGCCAAGCCGCCCATTGTCCCAGCGGCCGGTCCGTCCTACTGGGATCGCCTCAACCAGACGGGTGCCGCTGTCGATCAAGCGGCACGGTCCGGCGGTGGCGGAGCACTTGGGAGCCTGGGTCGCACGGCGCTCGGTGCCGGTGAGGATGCTCTCTCCATGGTCTCAGGCCTCGGCGGTGACGTCGCTGGCGCGCTGACGTCGATTGCGACCCAGAATCCTCAGCGCGGCGACGCTGTCAGGAATGCGCTGACCTACACGCCGCGCACGGCAACTGGCCAGGCTGGCCTCCAATACGCTGGCGCAATGGCGAGCCCGCTCACCTCCTTGCTCAACTCGCCGGCGCAGGCGCTGCAGAACGCGGGTCATCCGATTCTCGCGCAAGGTGTTCGAGCCGCTGAAGATGTCGCGCCAGCCTTCCTGCCGAAGGGAATCAGCGCCATCAGAGGCGCGCTTTCTGACGCGGAGGCGCCGACTATCGGCGGGATCAATAGTCCTCAGTCTCTGAGCGCTGCCGCCGCGTCGCCCGCATTAGCAGGCGCGAGCCCTGAGCTACAGCAAGCGGTACGGAATGCAGCCCAGCGTGGTGGCGCCGTCAATCAGGACGTGCTGACTCGGCACCTCGAGGCCGATTCCCTGCCGGTAAAGATCCAGCTGACGCAGGGACAAGCCACCCAGGATCCGACCATCATCAGCCAGGAGCGCAACTTACGGGCCAAGTACCCTGCGCTCGCCGATAAGTACAACCAGCAGAATGGCCAGCTCGTGCAGAACGTGCAGGCGATTCGCGATGCGGTGGGGCCGGAAGTCTTTTCTGCTAACCCCGTCGATCATGGGGAATCGCTGATCTCCGCCTACAAGGCCAAGGACACCGCTGCGCAGGCTGACATCTCCGCCAAGTACAAAGCGCTCTCCGATGCGAACGGCGGGGACCTACCGATGGATGGGCGAACCTTTGCGCGCACTGCTCAGACGGCGCTTAAGCAGGACATGAAAGCGCCATTCCTGCCGGGTTCAGTGCAGAAGATCGTGGACGGCTTCGCTGACGGCGAGCCAATGACGTTCACGAACTTTGAAAACCTTCGGACAATTTTGGCGGCAGAGGCACGCAAGGCCGATCGCGCTGGCGACGGTAATGCGTCCCGAGCCATCAGCGTCGTGCGCGACTCGCTCGAGAACATGCCGATCAGCAGCGACGCACTGGGTGTAAAGGCGCTTGCGGATGAGGCCAGAAGCGCCGCCAGGGCTCGCTTTCAGGCGATGGACGCCGACCCCGCCTATAAGGCAGCGGTTGACGATTCGGTGCCGGCAGATCGCTTCGTACAGCGCTTTATTACTGGTCCCAGCGCCACCCGTGATGGCGTGGCCACGATGCGCACCAATCTCGCCGATCAGCCGAGCGCCAATCAGACCATGGCAGTGGCCGCGCTCGACCATCTGAAGAAGGCGGCGGGGATCTCCGACGACTGGACCGGCAATTTCCGCCAGGGCGGCTTTAACAAGGCACTGCAGGCGCTTTCGCCCAAGCTCGGCTCACTGCTCGACCCGAAGACGGCCGAAACGTTGGACCGGCTCGGGCGCGTCTCGCGGAATGTCGCGGAGCAGCCGGTCGGGTCCTCGGTGAACAACTCGAACACGGCAGTGGCAGCGCTCGCCAATCAGGGTAAGAACGCCCTGGAGAGCGTTGCCAATGTCGCCGCGCACGGAGTACCGGTGGGCACGTGGGCTCGCAGGGGTTTCGACCATCTGGGCGCGGGTCGATTCGTGAAGCAGGCGACTGCACCAGGAGCTGGACTGCTGCACATGCCGCCCAAAACTGGGCTGCTGCCTTGAATGAGCCGCGAGATGCGCCAAGTACCGATTGAGGAGCTCGCGAGCACCTGGCCGCGCGTATCAGCGTGGATCGAATCAGCGTTGCCCTACGGTCTCGGCGACGAGAACGTGCTGGACATCTTCATCGCACTCGCCAGGGGCGCCTATACCCTGTGGGTCAATGACGATCTCGCCGCTGTGACGCAGCTCGTACGCCGCCCGCGGCAGTCGGTACTGACGGTCCTGTATGTCGGCGGTAACAGCCTCGAGGCGTGTCGAGGGGCTTTCGCCTTCGCCCGCAGTGAGTGTCGGGCGCTGGGCATCGACGTATTGCGGGTCTGGGGTCGCCAAGGCTGGGAGCATGTCCTTGGGCTCAAGAGGATCGGCGTGATTCTGCAGACCGACTGCTCGGAAGCGACTGAACACTTGGCGCCAGTGCCGCATCTGCTCGCGGTTGGAGGCATGCAATGAACTGCAGCCAGGGCGTGGCTGGCAGCGTGGCGTGCAGGGCTTGTTGGGAAACCTCTTACAACCAGCCAGGGAGGCGGTCGGCAGGTACGGACGTCGAGCGGGGACGTTGACGATGGTAAGGACCGGACTGGGATTGATGGGATTGATGGGGCACCTCGCTGGGACGGAACCGATATACGGCCTCCTGGCAAATCCCCTGCCTCGGAGCGGGCTGTTGGCGCTGGCGAGTGCGCTACCCGATGCGCCGTCGGCTGAGCCGCTCGTGGACCTCAAGGCCCAGCTGACAGATATGCACGACCCGTCAACGCCTCGTCGGGCCGTTTATCTCTCGCCCGCGAACGTGCACTACCACGGTGTCGATGGCGTGAAGGCACTAGCGATGGGGAACGCTGCGATATCAAATTTTGATGGTAAGGGCGGCGTGCTAATTGTTCCGAACGCCCAGAGAGCAAAGGAAGCTCAGAATCTGCGCCAATCCGAGCCCAACCTGCAGAAGGTACTTGGCCAGCTTACCGGTGCTGGGCAAGGCAAGTCCCCGGACCACACGATCGTCGTTCAGGGGCGCACGCAAAGCGGTGCGGTAGCAACTGAGGGAGCTGAGCGGCCAGACGAAGTTCGCCAGAGAGTCCAGGCCGTACGGGCGCAGGGCAAGACCCCAGTGGTCCTGACGGTAGATGAGGCGATTGAGCGACGGATGGCAGGGCTCAAATGAACTGCAAGCAAGGGGACCTGGCGCTGGTCATCCGAAGCAACTCGGCGAACATCGGGAAGTTCGTTACTTGCCTGGAGCTGCTGCCGGCAGGCTCATGCAACGCCTGCGTCGAGGACGGCCCGCTGTGGCGTATCGACCGGGAGCTGGAATGGGACAGCACGCTGGGCAAATTCCCCGGCTATCTGGTGCCTGACTGGGCGCTGATGCCCATTCGGCCGTCACCGGAGCGTCGGCCGTCCGAGGAAGCCAACGTTCATAGCGAAAACGGTCATGGTCGATAAGAAAACGGCAGAAAACGCCCGGATCGGCGCAGGAAAACCGGGACCCGGCCGGCCGAAGGGCATGCAGAACAAGGTGACGCGGGATGTGCGCGAAGCTCTCTCGCAGTTCGTGGAGGGCAATGCCTCCCGCGTTCAGGCGCTTTGGGAGAACGTGGCCGGTGAGGATCCAGGAAAGGCGCTCGACCTGTATGCCAAGCTCGCCGAATTCGTGCAGCCGAAGCTTGCCAGGACAGAGCTGTCAGGCGAGGTCGGCGTACGCGGTCGGCTGGTTATCACGGACTAACGTCGTGGTCGATACTCACGTCGCAATGTGGGCAATGCGGCGACCTTCTCGCGATTGCATACGGTCGGATGGCCCACGTCACAGCCAAGGGCCCCAATTCATCGTGGCAAGCAAGGCAAGGCGTCCGATAAATCCAAAACGCCAGCCCGCCGATTATCAGCAGCCAGAGGGTGCTGCCCAGATGGATTCTCCAGGGCCATGTCGCCTCGATAAACGCCGTAATTGGCAACGAAACGAGAGCGATCGCAATAGCCCACAGCCTACGGCGCCCAAGGAACTGGCGGGTTGTCATCGGATGCTCACCGAATGAATGCACCTCTGGAGATCGAGCGCCGATACTCATACGCCAGCGTCCCGACGATCAAGCGATTCAGCCAGTCGCGGGCATTCATCCGGGGGCTGATGGGCCCATTCGGCTCCGGGAAGTCCTCTGGATGCGTCATGGAGCTCGTGAAGTGGGCATCGCGCCAGCCAGTGCAGGCGGACGGCAAGCGCCGGGCCCGATTCGCATGCATCCGTAACACGTACGGTCAGTTGGCAGATACCACGATCAAGACTTTCCTGCAGTGGCTGCCCGATCGCATCTTCGGCACGCTCAACAAGGGCGACCACGTCTACCGGCTCGATAACCTCGAGGATCTGGAAGTCGAGATTCTGTTTCGAGCGCTGGACCGTCCGGAACATGTCGCCAATCTGCTCTCGCTGGAGCTCACCGGCGCATGGGTCAATGAGGCTCGCGAGATCCCCTGGGCTGTCATCAAGGCGCTGAAGGGTCGCGTTGATCGCTACCCGGCCCGCATCGACGGCGGCTGTGTTGATCCCGGCATCATTATGGACACCAACCCCCCCGAGGATGACTCCTGGTGGTACAAGCTGTTCGAGGAGAAGAAGGCCGACGAGGACGAAGCTGACAGCGTCGAGATCTTCAAGCAGCCATCCGGCAGATCAGCCGAAGCGGAGAACCTGCCGAACCTCTCGCCCAACTATTACCGGAACCTGGCCGTTGGGGCCGATCCTGACTTCATCCGCGTCTATGTCGATGGCCTCTACGGCTCCATCCGTGACGGCAAGCCTGTCTATCCCGAGTACAACGACGCCATGCACTGCGCCGAGGTCGAACCGGTCAAGCGCGTCACCATCCAGCGCGGCTGGGATTTCGGCCTGACACCGGCATGTGTGTTCACTCAGGTCCTGCCGGACGGTCGGTGGATCATCTTCGAGGAGCTGATCGGCGAGGATGTCGGTATCAGCACCTTCGCCGAGGGAGTCTTGCAACTGTGCGAGCGCTGGCCTGGCTTCAAGTTCGAGGACTGGGGCGATCCTGCTGGCGAGCAGCGATCAGCCATGTCGGCGGACCGCGCCGAGAAGACCTGCTTCGACATCCTGCAGGCCAAGGGCATCCAGATCCGGGGCGGTGAGCAGAACATCACGGCTCGCCTGGAGTCGGTGCGAAAGCCGCTCAATACGCTTCGGAGCGGCAAGCCCCAGCTGCAGCTGCACCCGCGCTGCGAAGTGCTGCGCAAGGGCTTCCGGGGACGCTACCAGTTCAAGCGGGTGAAGATCGCAGGCAGTGCCGAGCGCTATCACGACGTGCCGGACAAGAACGAGTACAGCCACGCGCACGACGCCTTGCAGTACGTCGCCACGGCGGTGTTCGGAAACATCGTGCGGGGACGTGAGGAAGGCCGCGAAGGGCTGAAGCTGCCGCCCCTCGAGCAGCTCAATCCGCAATGGGCCAAGGATTACCGCAGGCAGAGGCAGATCGCATGAGACTCAGCGACCTGATGACCGACAGCCAGTCCGAGCGGCCGAAGCTGCCGCACCCGGCGAGCTCGCTGGCCGATCCGCCCATTACGCTCGAGGAAGCGCAGCAGGCACAGGATGCGATTTGCCCATTCCATGGCAGCCAGTATAGGTACCTCAATCAGGAAGGCCGCGTGTACCGGTGCCCGATCGGTGGCCAGCTGTGGCGGCACAGCGGGAAGCAGGGCGGGATGTATGCCCCGCTGCGGATCAAGTTCTGATTCAGAGCGCTAAGGCCATGCTCAGAGGTACATATGATGTGATTGCCGATGATGGCCATCAGCTGATCGTAGTGGTTCGCCTGCCTAGGGCGGCAACGCAACGGGATATGGCGCGCGCGGCCGTAGCTAAATCGAATGCCTACGAACGGCCTAAGCTGCCCCGGCTGTGCCCGAATTGCCGCCGGAACTGGATCAGTGGAGACGAGCAGTGCGACTGTGATGAGGGGCAAACCTCCGAGTCCCGCTAAGCTTTCGAGCCACTCGGCTTCTGAGTGCCATCCACATGAAAGATGCTAATAGCAGTGCCATTAACAGCAGCACTGATTTCGCGCAAGTTCCGTACGGCCGCTCGCGAGTAGCCCACATCCACAACGAGGTAGATAGCCCTTTTGGAGCCTTCTGCATTCATATACACGGGCAGCTGTCTCGTGATTCCCTTCTTTAGGCCGCTCGTATTGGTGGACTTCTTTACCTCCACCAAGACGCTGTTTTGCATGTTCGTTCCGAACTTGAAATCGACAGGTCCTCGCCCAGCATCTGATTCGCGCGCAATCATAAGTTGATTGGCATTGCAGTAGCTCTCGGCAATCCCATAAAAGAGGAGCTGCATTGCTTCTTCGTGCTTTACCGCTCCCTCGCGATCATAAAAGAGTTTATGAAGGCCATTTTGCTCTACCAGCCTCTTGAACTGCTCGCAGATAGCCAACACCATCGTCACAACGTCGTCCGTGGTCGGGGCTAGGGACAGGTTTAGTGCAAGAGGATATTGCTGCGCATATGCCTGCGAAGCTTGGGCCCATATGTACTGGCCCGCGCGATCATCCTCAAAGTCGTACTGCTCGGAGCCACGTGCTTTGTATTTTCGAATCAGGTCCTCTAGTACGTCCGTATACGTTATCGCCGCCTCCTTGAGCGTTTCCTTTGGACCGGCCGTAGCTCGCTTCCAAGTCTCACCAATCATTTGGTTTACAGTCTCGCGGGTATAGTCATTTTCGATTTGAATGCGGTCGCGCGAACTCCAATCGAATGCGATGGGCAAATCTCGCAAGAACTCCCGGGGTACGAGGATTATCGGCGTACCGCTATAAGGATTGATGGGTAAGGTGGTGCCGCTATCCAATGGTAGACGTTGAAGCTTCTCTGCCGGAAATTGGTGAACAATTTGGCGCGAATATCGGATTAGATCGTCGCGAATAACATTCGCGGTCATATCGCCGATGAGATCTGGCCCGATGTCCTTTTCCAAAAGGCCCACTAGCTCAAAGATGACCGGATCAACTATTCCCTTCCGCAGGATCTTGCTTGCCGTATCAAGCAGTCGCGCCCTAAGGATGGGGCCCATGCCGCGCCCGTCTGTGCCCTTGGAGGTGTAGCCAATACACAGCCCTTTGACTTCTGGCCACACCATTAGCCTGTCAGCGGCTCGCCAAAACTCATCGCCCCTTACGTCGCTCGCCAGAAGTATCCTGGCAATTTCGGTGAATCGCTGCTGAAGGCGCCCATAGCTCCCCGCGAATTCAGGAATGGCTGTCTTGGATAGCAAGTGTGGATCTAAAAATAACCTCGTATCGACGTCAAGGATGGGATCGAATGCGCCGAAACGTGCTAGCAGTTGCGGATCTACATCCGCGTATTGAGAAAATTTCAGGGGCAAGCGAGCCTCAGACTTCTTTCCAGTCAGAGCTTCGATGGCTACGTCGCTTCTTGGTCCGGCCGCGTGACTTCCGGAGGCGTTTTGCCCTCTTGTGCCGGTCGCACTGTCCAATATCTGAGAGTGTCATCAATTGACCAGGCGTGCGGGTGGCAGTCCCTTGATGCAGTAAGTAGTGACTGGGGCGTGCTGCTTCTGCAGTTCGGCGGCCTGTCCCGTACACTCCCGCGCCGAGGCCTCTGGAATGGCCACAGCTGACTTTCCGTCGGCGCCTAAGATCAGCAGCCAAAAGATAAAGCCGGGCATAAGTGATTTCCCCTCGCGGCGGCTGTGGCCTAGAACTGATAAGTCTGGGGGCAAATCTCGGTACCGCCCACGCGGACTGCTTTGGTATTCCCCAAGACGTTATAGACACAGACCTTCGTCATGCCATCCATGTATTCGCCGGCTTTGAACCCTACGGGTCCCACTGTGCCCGAGGTTTGAGTGCCATCTTGGCTGATCTGGAGGGGGCATAACTGTGTTGCATTGAAGGAGTACACCTTGCCGTCACTGTACTGACAAAGGTGGAACAGCCCATGCACGCCAAGGTCACCTGACAGGTAGTAATTGAGCGCTTGAGCGGGTCGCGCTGAAAAAGCTGCGAGGATTACCAAAGTAGCAGTAGCAATTGCTGATGTCCGTGGCATTTGCGCCCCCTTTTTTGAGTGGTTCCATCGCCCTGCCCTTCCCAGAGGATACAGGCTCGCCGCCCCCCGATATATCGAGCGCCTCACGCAGTGGCGCGGAATTCCAACCCGAGTTCACTTTGAGCGGTCTTCAGTCTCCGCCCGTACATCAGATCGCCCAGCACTTGGCGCAGCACTCATTGTCTCCCGGATGCGCCTCCGGCATTGTTGGATTTATGGCGATAAATCAGAAGACGCTTTGGTTGAGCTACGCTGCTTGCGTGGTCGCCATGGTGGCTGGATTAGCATTTCTAATCTCCCTCAGGCACTTCATCGCTGGGGTGGTCTTGGGGGCAATCGGCTTGGCAGGAATGGGGATTCTTGCCTGGGAAATCCAGCGTAGCTAGACATTCTGGCGAGCTGTTGCCAAACACCTCCACCCTGAGCGAGTCCTTGCAGAAACTCCCGACTAGGGCGGTTCTCTTGCAATGTCTTTTGACTATTCATACGGATAGTCTTAGAGTGGGGCGCCATGGCACCTCGAAAGCTTTTGATGCAGTCCCTGTACCTAACGCCGGTACAGGCAGCGAAGCTAGATGAGCTCGCAGAGACGATGGGAAAGACAAAGGCCGAAATGCTGCGTATCGCGGTGGATAACCTGCTCGGTATGTACGGGATGGGGGACACGCTGACCACGCGCATCATTCGCGATGCGCTAAAGCAGTCCAGCGAATGTGTGCGGCGGCTCAGGTCAACTCCCCGCTTGGAAAAAGCGTGGCAACAGAAGTGCGAAGAGACTGAGGTTGCAATTAGGGATGCTCTGGTAGAGGTGAGCGCTCCACAGATTTCATAAAGCGGCGCCTAGGGCTGCGCTAACAGCCCAAGACGCCTAACCACAGCCATCTAAAGGGGATGACCATGGCTAAATCGAAGTCTACCCGTCGCCCGACGGACCCGTCCGAACAGCTTTCCCGCATCCAGGGGCGAGCGCGGGAAGCCCAAGTACGACTCGCCGAAATTAAAGCGCAGCTGCGTGTACTGGCCGCAGCATCTCAGGCCATGGAGAGTGGCCACGGGGACCTGGAGCCGTGTCACGTCACGGCATCGCTTGAGGCATTAATGGCGCCGGTCCAGAAGCTCGATGACGTTCTGGACCTGATCGACATGGATGCGCGGGGCCTGAAGGGTCCGCTACTGCAGGCGGCGCAGGGGGTGTCCCATGGCCAAGCGTAAGCCCAGCCGCAAGGCGACCCGTCGGCCGCGCGAGATTGAAATCTGCGAGCGCCGCTACGAGCTGGTCAATGGCTGCATCGAGATCGACGGCCACCGGCTTGACGCTCAGCGGATCGAGCAGTTCCGGGGACTCGTCGAGGATCGTTACCGGATTGCCATGCGCCCCGATAGGGCCGCTGGCGTACCGGGCGTTGGCGATCCCGTCGATTACGCGCACAGCGTCGGCTTCAGTGACCTGTTGTGGCGGCACCGACCTGACGTCAAGGCGGAGAAGCGCGTGCTGGAGCTGGCGTCGGAGCTTACGAAGCGTGCCATGTCGATCAACGCCATGCGTGGGTTTTACTTTACGGACCCACCTGCCCGAGGTCCGGGGAGCGTCGCGCTGCGAGCTCTCGTCGAGGCGGCGCAGGCGGAGCTATATCGGCTGAGTCACTTCGCCGAGTCGATTGCGAAGCAGGACGCCTTGCACCTACAGGACTGGATTGCGCGGGAAGAGGAATTCCAGCGCATCGGGACACAGGAGGTGCGCCATGGGTAACACCGACGCCGCCGCATGGCAGACCGGCAATGCGCTGGCCTTTCAGATGCTGCGCGAGATCGCCGCGGGCAGCTTCGAGGATATGGCCTACGAGGACACCTACCGTGATGGCCGGCCGCAGCGAAACGTGGTCGCCGCTTACTTCGCCAAGCTCCGGGACCTGCAGGACACCCGCTGTGACATGGCCTTTGCCGCCGTCCTGACGGACTACCTCGCGATGAACATGCACGCGGGAGAGCCGGATATCGCGGTCACCAGCGGGCGGTTCACGCAGCCGATTGCCAGTCAGGTGCGGCCATGATTTTCGACGAACGGCGAGACCTTTGGGGCGAAGCCGCTGTTGCCTCGGATAAAATTCATGACACGATTAGCGGTACACCTGGAGATGGTCTTGAGGAGGGTTTTCGGCTATCTGAGGAGACTCGGCGGGACCTACTCCTCGCAATCCCTCTGCTGCAAGAGGCATTGCAAATCGTGAAGCGCGTCCAGGAGCGTGAGGACCCAATCTATACCGCGTACTGCCAATCCCGGGAGGCCAAGCTCTCGGGAGCGCTCCAGTGAGCAGCCTGCGCCGCCGTCCCTTCCGAATGCTCCTGGAACGCGACGTCGCCGAGATCGAGCGGCGACTTCGCCTGTACCGCGAGAACGCGCCCAAGCGCATCGCCGAGGAGCTGGGGGTGCATATCAACACGGTCTGCACCGTGAACCTCGGCAGGCATCCGGTGCAGCTGCGATTTGGGAGAGGATAGAGGTGTAGCCGGCGTGGGGGCGCTGTCCTATCGAGGATGGAATATGCAAGTTCAGAGCAAGTTCGGCAATGTAGGGTACGGGCATCAGCTTGACCGGGCGCGGCGCTTCCTGGAGCGCATTCAGGGTCAACTCACGAGCGACGTAGAATTTCAGGACATGGCGTGGTCCTTTTTCCAGCACTGCTGGCATATCAAGGACTGGCTAAAGCACGATCCGCTGGTGTCGGAAGATACAAAGCAGGCGGTCATCAACGCGGCACACGCGTCTCCTGTGCTCAAGATTTGCCGGCAGCTGTGCAACGGCACGAAGCATCTATCCGACTACCCGGCTCATCATTCACATGTGAACACAACGATTACGCCAGGCAGTGGGCAACCGTCCGACATGGACTGCATCATCGAGGACGGTCAGGGCGGCCAGTTAAGCGGTAAGGCGTTGGCGCAAAAATGCGTCGCGGAATGGGAGCACATACTGGACTCTGAGGGGCTGGCAACCGAGCGGCTGTCATGAGGCCTCCGGAGCTTGCCGGAGGCGCGCCTTGCGCTTCACTGATCCGATGGCGTATCCACCAAGGGGCCGTCCAGCCGCGTTATCTCTTCGCGAACGAGATCCAGGACCTTGTCCTTGCTCGCAGCGACTTTTGTGAAACTGGGGTGCGCTCCTGACGGCGGGAGTTCCGCGCCGAAGGGTAACTGCCGCGCAACCGCCGGCTTCAGGCTCCTAACCGTAGCGAGGATGTCGCGGCCCGTCGGCTCGAAGCGGACGTACCATCCGAAGTTTGCCGTCGCGAATCTGTATGTATCGGAGCTCATGTGGGCAGTGTACCTTCCGCGGCGGATGTCCCAGCTGGGCTCAGGTCCCAGATGTTTCCATGGCAGTTTCCAAGGTGCCCTAACCTTCCGTGGGGTCACAGCACACAGTGCTGCCGGTAACTGGCTGTATTGGCTTATGTAGCCTGACGTCCGCTAACTCACTTGGTGGTTTTCAAGACCGGAGCATTCAACCGCTCTGCCACCTCTCCATCTTCACCGTGTCAGCAGCTTGCGCGATATTTTGCCTGACTCGGATGTCACGCAGGCAGTGATGTTTCCATTTGTTTCCAGCGCTGGCCAAGCCGCGCCGTTGCATCAGCGCGGCCCTAAACACCCGCACTCAAGCGGCGCGTGACTGGTTCCGGTGGGAGAGACGGGGCGGCCGAAGCTGATCTTCAAGGGCAGGCAGCAGCGAGCACTGCTGTGCTTCACCGACCTCCGAAGCTATGGAGGCAGCCGCCTGGCCTCGGGCCGGCCCTATCTGAGTCTCGGGCGAGGCGAAGACGCGGCGCAGCTCGCCAGCGGCTTCGGATTTGTCGGGCTGACCGGCCCACAGTCGCGCCTCGGCTTCCAGCTCGCTTTTAGCCATCGCCCAGCGATTCATGGCGCGGCAAACGGTGTCGATCCAGCCGCCCTCTTGGTTGGTGTAACCGTGCCTCATGTCCCCTTCCGTCCGCCAGGCCCTAGGGTCCGCGAAGGGGCATTGACTAAACCGCCGAGCGCTTCACAAATTCAGCGGCTGCACAGACGCTGCGATGCGATCGGCACTACCGCCGATCGTGCCGCTCAGCCGCTGGGCGGCGCCTGATAGGGGTGCTCGGCGCGCTGGTTCCAGCGATAGAGGTCTTCGTTGCCGCAATGTGGGCATTTCAGCGCAACCAGCCGATCCTCCGATCCGCCGGCAGCGTGCTTTGCGCCCGCCGGCGGCGGCGCAATCGCAATGAGCCGCGCGCACTTGGGATCCTTGCACAGCCAGCCCTCGTAGGTCTGGCCGCCGACCATCTGCTGCCGCGTCCTGGCCTCGACGTGACCGACGGCCGAGGCCATCGGTTTGCTCACCGATTTGCCGAACGCTTTGGCTGAACGTTTGAGTGCCATGTTGCCCTGCCCGGTCAATTACCAAGGAGCGCCGCGCCATTATAGGAGCACTGGCGCGACCGGGTCACGGCAGCACCGTGAGCAGCGGCCCCAGCAGCTCGCGCAGCTCGCCGGAGAGCACCAGCTGGCGCGCCGCCTCGATGTCGGGGGCGAAGAAACGATCGCGCTCATAGTGCGGCACCCGCGCCCGCACGCTCTGCAGGGCGCGCTGCAAAATACGTGAGCTCGCGAGCGGCCGGTGCAGCTCCAGTCCCTGCGCGCCTGCCAGCAGCTCGATGCCCACCACCGTCGCGGCATTCTCAGCCATCTCCAGCAGCCGCCGCGCCGCATGTGTCGCCATCGATACGTGGTCCTCCTGATTGGCCGACGTGGGAATGCTGTCGACGCTGGCCGGGTGCGCGAGCAGCTTGTTCTCCGCGACCAGCGCCGCAGCGGTGACCTGCGCCACCATGAAGCCGGAGTTCAGACCGCTGTGCTCGACCAGAAAGGCCGGCAGGCCGCTCATTTTGGTATCGGTCAGCAGCGCCACGCGCCGTTCGGACATCGAGCCGATTTCCGCCACGGCGAGCGCCAGAGTGTCGGCGGCGAGCGCGACCGGCTCGGCGTGGAAGTTGCCGCCCGAGAGCACCTCGGATTCGCGCGCAAACACCAATGGATTATCGGTGACCGCATTGGCCTCGCGCAGCAACGTGCCCGCCGCGGAGCCGATCAATTCCAGGCAGGCACCCATGACCTGCGGCTGGCAGCGCAGCGAATAGGGATCCTGCACGTGTCCGCACTTCAGGTGCGAGGCACGGATGCGGCTGCCGGACAGCAGTCCGCGCAGCGCGCGCGCCACGCGGCGCTGTCCCTCGTGTCGGCGCAGGCGATGGATGCGATCGTCGAACGGCACGTCGCTGCCCTTGAGCGCATCCAGTGACATGGCACCGGCCACGAGCGCGGCGACGAACACTTGCTCGATCGCAAACAGCGCGGCCAGCGCCAGCGCGGTGGACACCTGCGTGCCATTGAGCAGCGCCAGGCCCTCCTTGGGCGCCAGTCGCAGCGGCGCGAGCCCAATCAGGCGCAGCGCCTGCTTCGCCTGCATCACGCGGCCCTGATGCGAGACCATACCCACACCGAGCAGTGTGGCGGCGACGTGCGCCAGCGGGGCGAGGTCTCCGGAGGCGCCCACCGAGCCTTTCGCCGGCACGCACGGATACGTCGCGGTCTGCAACAGGTGCTGTAGCGCGCGAATGGTTTGCGCACGCACGCCCGAGAATCCCTGCGCGAGACTGGCAATCTTCAGCACCAGGACCAGGCGCACGATGGAGTCTGGCAGCAGCGCGCCGGTGCCCGCGGCGTGCGAGAGCACCAGATTGCTTTGCAGCTGCTCGAGCTCCTCAGGCGCGATGCGCGTCTGTGCGAGCGAGCCGAAGCCGGTGTTGATCCCGTAGACGTCGCGCTCGCCAGAGGCGACCCGCTCGATCACGTCTGCGGCCGCGCGCACGCGCGCCAGTTGTGCTTGCCCTAGAATCAGCCGGCAGGGGCGCCGCAGGACGCTGCGCAACGTTTCCGGATCCAGACCCGCATCGCGCAGCCGGATCGCCACCGCCGCGGTGCCAGGCGCTTGTCGTGGCCCAGCGATTGCGGGCGGGGCATCTCGTGGGCCGCCCCGTCGCGCTCGCCCCCTCTGCGCGCCGCGAGCCATTTATTTCGCGTCAGGCGACGCGCACCTCCGCGGTGGCCGCCTTGGTCGCCTGTGGTGCCGCGTGAGTCGCAAAATACTCCATTGCGAAGGCGACACCGCTGCCGGCCAGATCGACACCGGCCAGCTTCAGTCCCATCTCGCAACCCGCGAGCGCCGCCAGCACCGTCAGATCGTTGCTGTTGCCAAGGTGGCCGATGCGAAACACCCTTCCCTTGATCTTGCCGAGGCCCATGCCCAGCGACAGATCGAAGCGCTTGAGGATATCGGCCCGCACCGCGTCGGCGTTGACCCCGGAGGGCAGGATGACGGCGGTCGAGACGGGCGAGTACAACTTCGGATCGGCACACTGAATCGGCAGTCCCCAGGCGTTGAGGGCGCCGCGCACCGCCTCGCCCCAGCGACGGTGGCGCGCGAATACCGTGTCGAGACCCTCGTCGCGCAGCATCTCCAGCGCCTCGGCGAGCCCATAGAGCAGGTTCGTGTTCGGCGTGTAGGGGAAATAGCCGGTCTGGTTCGACTCGAACATGTCGTCCCACGCCCAGTAAGCGCGCGGCAGCTTGGCCGTCTTGGCTGCTTCCAGCGCACGGGCCGAGATTGCATTGAAGCTCATGCCCGGCGGCATCATCAGGCCCTTCTGCGAGCCGCTGACCGACACGTCCACGCCCCATTCGTCGTGGCGATAGTCTGCGCTGGCGAGGCCCGACACGGTGTCGACCATGAACAGCGCCGGATGCTTGGCGGCGTCGATCGCGCGCCGCACCGCTGCCATGTCGGAGGTGACGCCGGTGGAGGTCTCGTTATGCACTACACAGACCGCCTTGATGCGGTGCTGTTTGTCGGCGGCCAGCCGCTCCTCGATGAGCGCCGCCGGCACCCCATGCCGCCAGCCCGCAGCGGCGGGCAGGATCGGATCCGTGCCGCGCCATTCCAGCATTTCGACCTCCAGTCCCAGCCGTCGCGCCAAGCGCGACCACAGCACGGCAAACTGGCCGGTCTCGTACATCAGCACGTGATCGCCCGGGCTGAGCGTGTTGCTCAGCGCGGCTTCCCACGCTCCGGTACCGGAAGCGGGATAGATGACGACCGGCTGGCGTGTCTTGAACAAGCCGCGCAGCTCGCTCAGCACGCGCAGCCCCAGTGCGCCGAATTCGGGCCCGCGATGATCAATCGTGGGCAGGCTCATGGCCCGCAGAATGCGCTCCGGCACGGGGCTCGGACCTGGAACCTGCAGGAAGTGTCGCCCGACGGCGTGAAAATCCAATGTCAGCATGGCGGTATCAGGGATAGAAGTTGGATGGGTTGACGGGGTGCCATCCGCTTTGGCAATCGAATGGCCAGTGGCGATAATACCCGATCAGCCACAGGGAAGCGCACAGCCGATCGACGTGCGAACCGAGACCGCCCGCACCCTCGCCGGAAGACTGCGGGCCGAGACCCAGGGCGAGGTGCTGTTCGACGCGGGCAGCCGTGGCCGTTATGCCACCGACGCCTCGATCTACCAGGTGACGCCCGTGGGCGTGTTCGTCCCGCGCAGCGCGCGCGACGTGCGCTGCGCGATCGACATCGCGCGCGAGCTCGCCGTGCCGCTGCTGCCCCGTGGGGCGGGCACGAGCCAGTGCGGTCAGACCGTGGGCGCCGCGCTGGTCATCGACACCAGCAAATATCTGCGGCGCATCGTCGAAATCGACGCAGAGGCGCGCACGGCCACCGTGGAGCCCGGCGTGGTGCTCGATCAATTGAATGCGGCGCTCAAGCCACGGGGGCTGTGGTTCCCCGTCGATGTCTCCACCAGCGCGCAGGCAACCCTCGGCGGCATGGCCGGTAACAACAGCTGCGGCTCGCGATCCATCGTCTACGGCAACATGGTGCACAACGTACTGGGCATCACGGCCTGGATGTCGGACGGCGAGGAGCTTGCCTTTGGCCCGCTCGCAGGTCTTTCCGGCCGGGCTGCCAGCATCGCCTCCTTCGTGCGCGATCTGGCGCAGCGCCATCGCGACGAGATCAGTGCGCACTGGCCGCGCGAGTTGCGCCGTGTCGCCGGCTATAACCTGGACATCTTCGATCCGCGCAGCGTGCGTCCCTATAGCGCCGATCACGGCGTCAACCTGGCGCATCTGCTGGTCGGCTCGGAAGGCACGCTGTGCTTCACGCGGCAGCTGACCCTGCGGCTGGCCGAGCTGCCGCGCGCCAGGGTGCTGGGGGTCATCAATTTCCCCAGCTTCCACGCCGCCATGGATGCCGCCCAGCATATCGTGACGCTCGGGCCGAGCGCGGTGGAGCTGGTCGATCGCATCATGATCGAGCTGTCACTGTCCAATCCGGAGTTTCGTCCGACCATTGAAGCGGCGCTCCTCGGTCGACCCGACGCCATCCTGCTGGTCGAATTTTCCGGCGACGACAAGGCGACATTGCTCGCCAAGTTGAAGCAGCTGGTTACGCTGATGGGTGATCTCGGCCTGCCCGGCAGCGTGGTGGAGCTGCAGGAGGAGCGCGCGCAGAGGGCTCTCTGGGAGGTACGCAAGGCGGGCCTCAACGTCATGATGAGCCTGAAGGGCGACGGCAAACCGGTCAGCTTCATCGAGGATTGCGCCGTACCGCTCGAGCACCTGGCCGAATACACCGCCGCCCTCACCGAGGTGTTCGCGCGCCACGGCACGCAGGGCACCTGGTACGCGCACGCGTCGGTCGGCACGCTGCACGTGCGACCGATCCTCGACATGCGGCGCGATGGCACGAAGAAGATGCGCGCCATCGCGGAGGAAGCCGCCGAGCTGGTGCGCAAGTACCGCGGCGCCTTCAGCGGCGAGCATGGCGATGGGCTGTGCCGCGGCGAGTGGATTGCCTGGCAATTCGGGCCGGCGCTGACCGAGGCCTTCGCGGCAATCAAACGCGAGCTCGATCCCATCAACCTGTTCAGTCCGCAGCGCATCGTGGATCCTCCGCGCATGGACGATCTGTCGCTGCTGCGCTTTGCGCCCCCCGGCGCACCACATCCCTACCGGGTGCAGCCGCTCGAGCCGGTGCTCGACTGGTCGGCCTGGGATGTGAGCAACGATCCCATCAGTCAACGGATCAGCCCACCGGGCAGCGGCGGCGATCCCGCGCACGGCTTCGCCAAAGCCGTGGAGATGTGCAACAACAACGGGCACTGCCGCAAGTTCGACGCCGGCACGATGTGCCCTTCCTATCGCGTCACGCGCGACGAGCGTCATCTGACGCGCGGACGTGCCAATACCCTCAGACTTGCGCTCTCGGGCATGCTCGGTCCCGACGCCCTCACCGGGCAGGAACTGCGCGAAACGCTCGAGCTGTGTGTGTCCTGCAAAGGCTGTCGGCGCGAATGTCCCACCGGCATCGACATGGCAAAGATGAAGATCGAGGTGCTGGCCCACTACGGCGCGCGCCACGGCTTCACGCTCAAGGACCGCCTGATCGCCCATCTGCCCGACTATGCACGGGCGCTCAGCCGCGTGTGCTTTCTGGCCAATCTGCCCGCGCGAGTGCCAGGCCTTAGGCAACTGGGGCAGCGACTACTGGGCTTCTCGGCGCATCGCACCCTGCCCCGCTGGCGCAGTGACACGTTCTGGCGCACACACGATGCGAATCTGTTCTCCAGCCGCGAGGCCGCCCTGCAGGCGGACAAGGCGGCGGTGCTGTTCGTGGACACGTTCAATGCAAACTTCGAGAGCGACAACGCACGCGCCGCCGCGCGCGTGTTGAAGCGGGCCGGGTACACGCTGCATCTGATCGAGAAGCAGGGCGGCGCGCACTGCTGCGGCCGCACCTTTCTCGCCGCCGGCATGCTGGCGCAGGCGAAGTCGCGGCTCAGCGCCCTGCTCGACGCCCTGCTGCCGCTGGCGCAGGCCGGCGTCGCCATCGTGGGCCTCGAGCCTGCCTGCCTGCTGACGCTGCGCGATGAAGCGCTGGTGATGGGCCTGGGCGTCAAGGCGCAGATGGTCGCCGCGCAGGCGCTGCTCTTCGAGGAGTTTCTCGCGCGCGAAGCCAAAGCGGGCCGCTTCGCACCATCGCTCAAGGCCGCCGAGGCGCCCATCCTCGTGCACGGGCATTGTCATCAGAAGGCCTTTGGCGCAGCCGCGCCGCTGCTGGAGGTGCTGCGCCTGATACCGGGGGCCACCCCGCAGCTGATCGAAACTTCCTGCTGCGGCATGGCCGGCAGCTTCGGCTACGACGCCCGCCACTACCAGGTCTCGATGCAGATGGCCGAGCTCGCTCTGCTGCCCGCCCTGCGCGCGCGGCCCGAAGCCATCGTCGTGGCCGACGGCACCAGCTGCCGTCAGCAAATCGCCGACGGTGCCGGCCGGCGCGCGCTACACCTCGCTACGCTGCTCGACCGACTGAGCTGATGGACCTCAGCCCGCCCATGTAGGGATGCAGCGCCGAGGGAATCTCGATGCTGCCGTCCTCGCGCTGATAGTTCTCCAGAACCGCCACCAGCGCGCGGCCGACCGCCACACCCGAGCCGTTGAGCGTGTGCAGCGGCTCGGGCTTGCCGGTCTCGGGGTTGCGCCAGCGTGCCTGCATGCGTCGCGCCTGGAACGCCTCAAAGTTGCTGCACGAGGAGATCTCGCGATAGCGCCGCTGTGAGGGCAACCAGACCTCCAGGTCATAGGTCTTGGCGCTGCCGAAACCGATGTCCCCGCCGCACAAGGCCACCACACGATAGGCAAGGCCCAGGCCCGCGAGTACGGCCTCGGCGTGGCTGCGCAGCGCCTCGAGCGCGGGGTATGAGTCCTGCGGCCGCACGAGCTGCACCAGCTCGACTTTATCGAACTGATGCTGGCGGATCATGCCGCGCGTATCGCGGCCCGCGGCACCGGCCTCGGAGCGAAAGCAGGGCGTGTGTGCCACGAGTTTCAGCGGCAGCTGCTCGGCAGGCACGATCTGCTCACGCACCAGGTTCGTCAGCGGTACCTCGGCCGTCGGGATGAGATAGAGGGCAGGCTCGGTGCGCACCGCGAACAGATCCTGCTCGAACTTCGGCAGTTGACTCGTTCCCACCAGCGAGTGCGCGGCGACGAGATACGGGGGATAGACCTCCGTGTAGCCATGCTGCGTGGTGTGCAGATCGAGCATGTATTGCCCGAGCGCTCGATGCAGCCGCGCCATTGCACCGCGCATCACGACGAAGCGCGCACCGGAGATGCGGCCGGCTGCCTCGAAGTCCAGCCCCCCCAACCGCTCGCCGAGCTCTACGTGGTCGCGCGGCGTGAAGTCGAAGCTGGGTGGCGTACCGACGCGCGCGACCTCGACGTTACCGCTCTCGTCGGCACCCTCCGGAACCGATTCGTGCAGCATGTTCGGCGGATCGAGCTGCCAGCGATCCAGCTCCACCTGCACGCTCGACAGCTCGCGGTCAGCATCGGTGAGGGCGCGCGTGATTGCCTCGCCCTCGGCCACCAGCGGCGCGATGTCCTGACCACGTCCGCGTGCCTGCCCCACCGACTTCGCATGCGCGTTGCGCGCGGCGCGCAGCCGGTCGGTTTCGATCTGCCAGTGACGCCGCCGCTCCTCCAGCGCCTGGAGGGCTGCGACGTCGAGCCGATACCCGCGCCGCGCGAGATTGCGCGCCACCGCTTCGGGGTCCGCGCGCAGCAGCTTCGGATCAATCATGATGAGCCCTTGTGGCGGCGTATGCCTGCAGCGAAACCCCGGGCCGAACGATCCAGCTGCCGAAGGCGACCGCCAGCCCCACTGCTGCGCCGATGGCCGACATGAGCAGCGGCGCGCTCGGCCCGATTTGGTTGGTGAGCCAGGGCATCGCGACGGCCGCCGCCGCGCCGGCTGCAAAGGCGCCGGTGATGAGGACTGCCAGCGTACGTCGGCGCAGGCGCAGATAGCCTGCCTGCAATGCGGCGAGCCGCTCGCCTTGTTCCTGCTCGAGCTTCTGGCGCAGCTGCCTGAGCGTGATTTCATCCACCTCGTCGGCAGCGGCACGCGTCAATGCCCGCTGCAGGCGGGCATCAAATCCTGCCGGCAGCTCCGGTGCGACCAATGCATGCGCCAGCGCTGCATCCAGAGCACGAGCCAGGGCAGCGTCGGACGGCTCACGACTCATGTCTCGTCCTCCAGCCATGCGCGCGGATCGTCCAGTCCCAGCGCGCCCAGCCGTTCTGCGAGCGCCGCGCGGGCGCGAAACAAGTGCGTCTTGACGGTCCCAGCGGGGCAACCGAGCATGCTTGCAACCTCGTCAACCGATCGCTCCTCGAAATAGTACAGCACCAGCACGCGCCGCAGCCGCTCGGGCAGCGCATCGACCAGCGAGCGCAGCTGCGCATCGCGCTGCTGCGCCGACAGACCGCCGGGATCAGAGCCCGCCTGCCCTGCCACGCTCCCTGCCCACTCGCCGCCTGCATCCGCTGCATCCGGAGCATCGCCGTCCGCCCTTCGTCTGCGCTCGAGCGCGGTAAAACAACGAATGCGCGTCATCGCATAGATCCAGGTCGACAGAGCAGCGCGCCCACCATAGAGATGCAGCATCCTCCAGATGCGTACCAG
>Ga0134126_10001334_pt1 | contig 31351 bp, 33 predicted proteins | sample KB31752_FD_96881 | JGI IMG/M metagenome (GOLD analysis project Ga0134126, IMG submission 96881) | Terrestrial soil microbial communities with excess Nitrogen fertilizer from Kellogg Biological Station, Michigan, USA - KB3-175-2 | ecosystem: Environmental > Terrestrial > Soil > Unclassified ... | reverse complement strand
CTAAAGGATTGGGCTTGTGTAACCAACTTGGATCACGCTTACATTCTATGATGTCTGGATTAAATGTTTCTCTTTCACCAACAAGAGCAAATAGAGTTGGAAGTAAAACATCATGAGCATACATACCGTTAAAGGAAAAACAAAATCTATCCATCATGGATGGATTTTCTTCCAATACTTTACATCCCTTTAAGAATGTATCAACATGGAATATTCCAGGAGTTGCTCCCCATTCATCAATAATAACAGCACCCGGAATTGATGATAGAACATCTTTGTAAGCCTGTGGGAATCCTTTATTGACTCGTGATCCCAATAGTTTGACATTTTGAGGAATATTTAATGGTCCTCTCACAAAGCAATCAGGATCCATCATGAGAATATATTCAGTGTCACACCATTTTATACATTCTTTTAATCGACTTATTACAGCTAATGCTGCCTTTTTAATTGTTTGTTGATGTATTGGTTCTTTGAAGTTAACGTTTGTTACTTTGAACGTATCAGTCATTGTATCTTCTTCTTGAGAATAGTGCAAATTGTACTGCGATGACAAGTAGGAAAAATCTTTTCCTTCTGAAACCAAATAGATTGGAATTCCTCTGTAAATCGTGTTAACACTTTTTAGTGCAAACTCAACAGCTCGAGTTTCATTAAAACATGTAAAAAATATACCTAGTTTCTCCATGATTTTATTCTCCTAATAATTTCATCATGTCCTAAGCTCTCATCAGTTTTTAACTTTTGAACATAATCAGCATCAATTAGATCTGAATGAATATACCAATCTTCATATGAACTCCATTTGTTATCCCAATATACTTTAACATCTGGAAACACTAAAATATAACCTTGATTGTCGAATAATTCTCTCGACTTTTGACGAGTATTGAAATAATCTCCTGTATAGATGTCATGTTCAAATGTAACAGTTGCAAAACGATAAGTACCAAAAATTGTTTCGTCAAGTTTTTCCAGAGTATCCAGAGTTGATCTATTATTTACCTCCAGATCGACTTGGAGGTAATCCAGATCTTTTGGAAAGGAATTCTCGTCCAATATTTTACGATAATCTACTTTTCGGGCATCATCAAGAATGATAATTGATTGGGGTCGATGAATTTTATATTCTTTCTCGTATGTTCTCTCATATTCAACCATAATTCCTCTCCATCCATAATTCTCCTCGAGCAAATAGGTGTTGCTGTGATTAATGGGATGATTGGCTCCGATTTCAAGAAAACTTCCACCTTGTTTATCTTTCAACGTATTTATTACAAAAAGATCTTGAGATGATTGACTAAATGTATTCATTAGTTATTTTAAAGATGAAGGTCTTGTTTCTGAATCATAAAAAGGAAAATTGTGGAGTTCAACAGTATGGTTTAAGAATTTATAATATTATTAGGAAGTCAACAAATTATATTTATATTTACGCAGAAGTTGAAAATGCTAATGAATTCAATAACATTTTAAAACAATGTGATGATGTTATAGCTGTGATATATAATTATTGTTCAGGAACAATGGATTGGTTAAATTCTAACACTGTTGCAAAGGGAAAGAAGAATATCGGGATAATTCATGAGTGGACTTCTGATAGGTTTCAACAAGCGAGTTCTTATTTCGATGCAGTATGTAACATTGATCCAACAGTAGGAGAATGTGGGAAGCATTATTCACTTCCAAGACCAATATTTGAAGATATTAATCTTTCACACATCCCATCTACTAAGACTATTCGAGAATTCATAGAATATAATGAAGGTCCAGAAGTTCCAATCTTCGGCTCATTTGGTTTTGGATTTCCAAACAAAGGACATGCAAGAGTAATTGAATTCATAGAACAAAGATTTGATAGAGCTATCATCAAATTTGTCATGCCAGAAGCATTCTTCGATGGAAATAAGAATAGAACAAATAGTGACACAGTTGCAAGATGTCATCAGCAAAATAAGAAAAAAGGAGTTAAGCTTATGATAACACATGAATTCTTCACTGAAGATGACATTTTGAAATTCCTATCTTCTAACACTATGAACATCTTCTTGTATGATGATCTTCCAGGAAACGGTATTTCCAGCACAATTGATTATGCTCTTTCTGTCAAACGTCCACTAGGTATTTCAACAAGTCACATGTTCAAACATATTTTATCTAAAGAAGTTTGTCTGTATTGGTCATCAGTTGAATATTGTATGGATAAATCTGTAGAATGGTGTAACCAATTCTTAGATAAATATAGTCATGAGAATATGATTTCTAAGATTGATCACGTTGTCGATAAATTAGTTTTGTAATTTAAATATATAATTATAGTCTAATTTCCGATCTAAAATATATTCATATTGCTCTAAATAATTTCTTATATCCGGCGTATCAAATAAATCTTCTATTATCATTAATTTTGGCCTATATTTATCGAAATTAATTCCTTTCAATACATTCATTTCACCACCTTCCACATCTATTTTCAATATATCTATATTTTGAACATGAGCCAAATCTTCTTCAAATATACTTGTTAAGGTTTTTTGTTCCACGCCAATTTTTATAATGTCTTCAATAGAACCATCGCACATTTTCATTATTTTGGGATCTAATTCTACAGCCGATGCTGATGCCATTCTTGGTCCTCCACCACCACATCCTGGTTTTGATTTAACAATATTAAATTCTATTCTTTGCTTGTTCTCATTATAAACAGCATAATTCAAAACATTTTTTCTTTCTTTTTTCAAATTATCTATCAATAATGGATTCGCTTCTATACAATACACATCCCATCCATTTTTTTCAAAATGATAACTATTGCTTATATTTTTAGGTTCATATGCTCCTATATCGATGAATACTCCTCGATAATTATAATTAGGAAAATATTCCCTTAACACTTGATCAACATGCTTTCCACAGTGCATAATTTCTCCGTGAAAACTTGTATACACCATGCTTTATGAAGAAGAATATTTATTTACAACGAATATAAGATCATCTCCTCTATTCTTCTTGTGCCGCAAATCATAAGTTTTAACGTATTGTTGTAAATTTTCAGGGACTGCCTTTCTTAAAATGGGGAAATAATTGATATTTGGAACATCTTCAATAATAAAGATTCCATCATCAGTTATTTGTGGAAGATAGAATTTGATAATAAATAACATATCTGGTAAAAGATGACTTCCATCGTCTAAAATAACGTCAAAATTTTTATTCTTCAAATTATCAGCAAAAAAGTTATAATCATATGCATTAACAGAAGTATATAAGTGTATTCGTTCTTTGTTTTTCAGTTCTTCCCATACATCTTTAATGTTCATTCTATCAATAGCATGAACATGTGCATTCGTAAAATAATCATGCCATAATTTAATTGAACCACCACCTCCTCCAATTCCAATCTCTAAAATATTTTGAGCTTTTTCTTTCAAAGGACTTAATAATTGTTCATAAACATTTAAATATGTATGATATGTATTTTTATCACTTCTACTATTATCAATGAGGTTCGCTAACATTTTTGATAGCCCAAAAATCTTCTGCCATTCTATTGTTTAAAACATAATCATATCTTATGTAAAAGTTTCCATGATCTCCCCAATCCATTCCCCAACTATTTCTACACATAAATGATCCACCATTTTTATCATCATCAAAACCATATATCATGACAGCATGGCCACCAAGAACTCTCTCGCCCAGATGAGGATTTGGAACGTTTCCTGTTCTCTTAACATCGTCACTCATAAAGCTTGCATAAACCATAAAACCAAAAACAATAGGAAAGCCTTCTAAGAGTTGTTGTTTAATTTCCTTCAAAGACTGTTGTACTGGAGCACAATCAATAACAAGTCGTTTCTTCGCATCTTCATATGCTTGAGTTGACGGTCTTTGTCTAAATCTATTACAATCATATTGATGTAAACGATCCAAACATACACCACTGTTCTTCAAAACATCTACACCAGAATAAATTGTTGATCCTCCATCTTCGTTAACACAATTTAATCTAATTCTCTGTTCATAATATAAGAATAAACGAGATAACTCTTCAACAGGATATTTTTGTGCAATAAGTCTTAATTTGAAAGCATGCAAGAGAGCATTCGCAGTACAGCTTGATAGAACACCTTGATAATAAGCACTAGGCATATTGCTAAATAATTCAAATAAGGAATGTCTCTTCTTTGTGTCGATTTCTGCATGATATCTTGTTATCGGTAAAAAGCCATATTGACGACCGAACTTTTGTTCAGGTGGAATTAAGTCTTTGAGCCAGCCAAATTTAAATTCCTGGGCCATTTTTGAAATGAAACCAAAAGTTGCTCTTCTTCTTTATGGACAACCGAGAGGTATCGGACAACTAGACGTCTTCGAAAGTCATAATAAGCACTTTCTCTCAAAATATGACGTCGATACCTATGCTCACTTGTGGTGGTCTCCAGGAGATGTCTATGAAGCTTCACAATGGGACCCAAAGGCCAAACCTCCATCAATTACATCTGAATCAAATACTCCAACAATAATTGCCGAGCGTTATTTACCGAAGAAGATACTGGTAGAACCTCAAAGAAAATTTGAATTATCCATTATTGAGAAAAATCTTTTAGAAAAATATTGTAAAACTTATAATTATAGAGATGATTTTAACTTTCATAATATAAAATCTCAATTATTTTCAATAAGCGCAGTTGGAAAACTACTTCGGAACACAATAAGAGATGAAAAACTTAATTACGATTGGGTAATTCTTCTTCGGTACGATATAGTAATTGACTCTTTTAGTAGTGATTTATCACTACTCGATAAAAATCTTTTCTATCATAGAGAAAATCAATGGAATTTTCCAGATTTAATCCATATCTTCAATCCTTACTTTTTACCAGCATTAAACACTTTTTATAATTTTGAAGAACATTTAAGAACAATAACTGCCAATCCTCCATTTTCTAATAAACTTGCTTGGGAGCCTTCTCCAGAATGCTTCAAGTTTTGTAGCTTTAGGAAATATTTTCCTTCGAGTAGACTTGGTGTATTAAGATTTTCAGAGCATCGCATTGATCGAGAGCAAAGAGTAAGTGTTGGTATAACCTAACATCGATCAAACAAATAGAAGTTTTTATAGTCATCGAGTTATTAAAAGATTCGTATCAAATAAGTTTGATACGAATCTATGAAATTATATCACGGTATTAAAACAACACTAACTTCTCTTATTGAGAAGAATAAAGAAAATGATGAAGAATTGTTGAAATTTCTTAAAGAAGGTGGCTTATTAATCTTTGGCGAAGAAAGAGATTTTAGATATTATGAACCATATACTGTCACCAGCAAAATTTTCTTTGATCGTCCTTGTTATCATCTTCTTGAATGTGACTCTTTAGAAAAATTCAGTCAAACTATTTCATTATCGATTGCAATGGATTATGAATTTCTACTGGCTCCTAAATTAATACAAGAAAGTAAACGATATATTTGCAAATCACAAAATGATGGTTGGGTACATGGTTATATGTTTATCGGTTCGATAAACATAGAAGATGGACAATTGGAAGAAGTGAAAAAGAAGTTTCATTTAGAAGATAGTGAAACAACTGTTCTGATGATACTCGAGTTGAATGACAATTAAAAAAGTTTTTTGAGAGTAGCGACCGACTCTTCCCAGTTCACATTACATTCTCCTTCATCATCACTTGACTTCGCCTCGTCTGTTTTTACAAAAGTGTATTCACATTCATCAACACTTAATCCTCCACATAAATGAGCGAGTTCTCCATATTTGTTAGAAGCCTCAACTAATAGCTTTGCTGACTTTAACGTAAATTCTGCCTGAAGAATCCTAGCAAGTTTTGAAAAAGTTTCACTATTCATTTTCATCCTCTTCTTCACCCACCGTAACTGCTTCTCCTGAAGGAGCACCAGACAATGCATTGTCTGGTGCTTCTCCGATGTAGTGTTTCTCCTTCATTGGCACTTCCTTATCGAAGCCGAAGCGATATCCTAATCCTACTCCTTCAAGGAGTTGAACAAGAGCCTTGAATGAATATGGATAGATTACTTTACCAAACTCAGCCCTCTCTTCACAGAACTTGCACAATATTTTACCAGTGTTCACATTATATTCTGCAGCTCTTCCACATGTAATACAGAATGGCTGCACATATTCATCGGATGCTTTGACAAACCTTTCATGAATCAACTCAGATGCTCCATGAGATAGTAACGCAGTGCTTTCCTGTGTTCCCAACCTCAACCCTGAAGCAGTGCTGGCATCGCCTCCTCTACTCGGTTGTCTTGTCATGGCCTTCAACGGTCCCCTATTTCTTGCTCTCACTTTACCCCTCACCAACTGTGGCAACACGTTATAATATGCCAATCCTGCAAAGATCATTGACTCAATCTGTTTCCCCGTCTCCGGATGGTACATCATCTCATTACCAAACCTATCGAATCCTCTTGATTTCAGATAACTAATGAAAACATCAAGATCGATATCCCTAAATCCTGTTGCATCAATATCTCTTCCTTCGTACACTGCCGACTTTGACATTACAATCTCCATCAGCGTCCCGATAGTCTTCCGCGATGGAAACGAATGAGGATTGAAGATCAAATCAGGATATATCTTCCTTCCATCAACTCCTAGCATATATGGCATATCCTTCGTCTCCATAATCTTGGAGATCGTACTCTTCTGCGATCCTGATGCTAAATTGATCTTATCACCAACCAGGGGCTTGGCAATCTGCCTAATCTTCACCTTAATACCTTCTGTTCCATCACTGTTAGCTGTTCTTACAACTCTCTCAATTACACCCTCTGAAGCAAAGGTAATCTTATCTCTGTCAACTTTGATAATTGGCTTAGCTACACCATGCACTCTACGATGCTTACAAGCAAATGCTTGACCTTCCTTGACGAACTTCCCAACGATCGGTAAGCCATCATCTCCTACGGCGTCAAACAAAATCTTATTCCTTCCTTCCCTCGATGGTGGAGGTCCGAACTTCTCAACGAAGTCATCACTCTTCACCAATGTCGACGTTAGTACATGATAGACGATATGAGTGAACAATCCTCTATCTACAGCATGTTTGCTCAAAATAATAGCATCCTCTTGATTATAACCTCCCCATGGCATAACAGCAATAACAGCTGTTTCACCTCCAGGTAAATCTCCCATTCCAATGATATCATGCATATGAGTCTTAAACAACGGTCTTGATGGCCACACCAACACTTTAGATCCATGATCCATCCTGATAGGATAATTGGTTGTATTAATTCCCAATGCCTGATTACCCTTCGAACATTGATATGAAGCCCTAGTTGACAATAACGTTCCAGGGAATGGAATAATAGATGCTGAGAATGAGAACATAGTATCAGGTGAAATCATCATGTGAGTGTACTTCGCTCGCTTCGACTCCTTAGCAATTCTTGCATTGATGTCTCGGATCTGATCTGTCAATGTCGGCTTAACAAATGATAACTCAGCTGTCCTCTTATTAACTAACCTTGTGGCAACGTCAATCTTATCAAGCATCTCACTCTCCTTCTGTCTAATCTCCTTAATCATGTCTACCCTCTCTTGCCTCTTATCCTTATCTGAGAATTCAATCTGCATTGCAATCCACTTCTTCTTCTCAACACCTAATTGTTCATATTCAGACTTGAGAACTTTCAAATCGGCATTCAACTCCTTGAGCGACTCGTCTTCAACGCTTACAGTAGCTTTAGACGGTTCGGGTTCATTTGGTAAAACTTCAGTTACATTCTCTTCCTGCTGTTGTATAGCAAGCAGTCTTTCTCTTTCAACAAGGAGGTCCTTCATTACTTCTCGAGACATGGAGAGCATCTTGTAATCGGTTGCCAACTTGATGAAGTGCGCTTCGAAAGCGTCGACATACTCAACTGCTCCATTCTTCATCAATACATCCCACGGCTCTTTCCACAAGTTCTTCTCTTCAATGACAAGATACTCACTATCGGTATTCACTACTAGGTAGGGACAGATAGGCCTGTTATCGTCATTGTTGATATAGAGAATATTGTCATAAGGATCAAAGATGATCAGTGTATCGAAATCGATAACACCCTTCCTCCTCATATCTAACAAGTATTTATAGCTTGCCATACCATCACATGCTCCCAGATATCTTCCGTTAAGAATACAGGATACTCCATTCATTCCATCCTTGAACATGTAGGGAAGCATAATCTTCTCAATAAACACTGCTGATCTGTCCATCGATGCAATACAGCCGATAGCTCGATGCTTAACGATACCGATCTTCAAGTTCTCAGGAGTATCTACAGGGCATACATAGTTGAATTGCGATTGTTGAACTGATCGAATAGTATGCGAAGGATTGGTGTTAACTGTCTTTACAGCAATCTTGGTAAGATGTGTTAGAGTAGCGACCATCGATTGTCTTGAGAGAGTTTCGGTCATATTCAATTCTGGCTTTGGATCATTTGCTACACCCCATACTGCTCTGACGAATGCAGAAATGAAATCGTTAGTGATGTGATGGTAGTTGATCTTCTTGGCAATGTAAGTGATATCCATCTTGACACTCTCAGTTGATTTGTCCAATTCTAATTCTGTCAAAGAGATCAATCTTCGCCAACTCTTGACAAACAAGCGTTCACAGCTTCTACCTTGGAGGGAGAATTGCTTGTTAGCCCAATCGTCTCGATCATCTCCACTTCTTAATCCTGCCGAGTATTCTGCAAATCTGGCAATCATTAGTCCATAAAACATGAGACGATTCTCATCAGGATCGTGATCCATATGTGAGAGGAATGACTTCCTACAAGTCTCAACAAAATTCTTTCGCATCTCATCCATAGTGTCTCCGGGAACGATGGACGTATTATTGCCAATATCCGCAAACTTCTCCAGAACATAAGTTAGATAATCGCCTTGAGTATTGAAGTTAGTAATCGTGCCAGCTAGTTTGTTGAACACTACACTCTTCCATTCTCTCTTCACAAACCGTAGAATATACTTGTGCACCACTGTGGTGATGTCATCAGTGACACCGAAGATTCTGAAGATTTGCAAGATGTTAAGCGTCTTGCTAAACAAGTCTTTATCGAGGAGGGATTTACGAAAACTTCCAATGTTTCTGCTGGGATAATGATTGTAGAATATGCGAATCATACCATTGTATTCGAAGATTCTTGTGATGATGGAAGTCTTGTTAGCATTGTTGGTTGTAGTGAAGCGACACTCTTTGCCATAATCTGTTTTGCTTTCATAGAGGAAGATGCGATTCTCACGAAGGGCTTCCTTGATACTGAGAGTTTTCTCATAGCCCGCAACAATGAAGTAGCCTTGAGGATCATAGGGATCTTCTCCGATTTCCATCTTCTGATCATCTGTCATGCCATAGGTTCTACAGAGGATACTGCCGACCATCACTGGAAGCATTGCTACGAGTACTCCTCGATGCGGCTGTCCTAAAGCTGTCCATTCATTATCGACACTGACAGTGAATTTCTGAATGTCTGCATAGAGCTTAGTAAGGTAGTTGTGTGCTCCCCGAGCTGCTGCTGGATAGAGAGCGACTGGTTGACCATCTTTAACGACGGTAGGTTTGGTGAATCGAGGATTCGTAAAAACGATCTTGACGTTGGTATTCCTAATGGTTAAATGATCAGGAAAGTAAAAGCGCCGGATAAAGGCGTTGTAACTTTCAATAATATCACCTACAAAGGACTTATTGAAAGTGAAAAATGCTTTCAGCAACCTGGTTTCCTTCCTCTCAGGCAACTTGCCTTCCTTAGACAATAACATATCTTCTAACTTCATATCCTCAACCTCAATGTTCTTATCTCTTCCCGGTACAAAGTCCACTGCCAACGGTGGTGGAATAACAAGTAGTCGAGGATCGAGACCTTCGGTATCGATTTCCTTTACCACTTCGTCAACAGTCTTCATCTTGACAGAGAGACTGCTCTTTTCTATACTGTTATCATGTTGCTTAAACTTTCGCTTTAAAAATTACACTGAAAAATACATTGTTCAGTGTTTATTTCAAACTGAATCAAGATTGATAATCTTTCATTCAATGGAAGTGATTAACCATTGATAAATGGTTAATCACAATAATTCAGGAACAATACCACGAGATGGAAAGTATTGACTTCCATAGGAGATAGTACATTGTCCACCTTCAGGAATATCTCTCAGTGCAGTAAACGTCATAACATTTCCTTCAGTGTTAATGCTATGAGAAACGTTTGGATTATCAGAATGATTATAGAGTGAACCGAATCCTAAAGCAAGGAGATGCTGCTTGTTATAACCGAATGTGTAATTAGTCAGATACGGATCGTTTTGAGATAGCATAGGAGTCTCTTCGATTATTTCACCAGCCTTGATAGGAGCCGTTGCAAAGATTCCATAGCCATGCGATTTACCAACTCTCAACTTTGTTGGTATCTTGAGAAGAGATGGGACATGTTCCTTGTCCATAGTGATGGTACCATGATCTAAATAGAAGTTAAAACGATGTGACCGCGGGATGTATTCCGTGGTCAATCCCTCAAGCTTTCCATCTTCTAGGATTGTTACACCAATAGTATTTGGAGAAGTAGTGTCGATGTCAAAGTTGACGCGTTGATCTCCGTTACTACTCTTTATTCCAAAGCGTTTACCATCAGAGGAGAGGGGTTGCATGTCGTAGACTTTACCATTCTTATTGTTGAGTAATTTACATTCTGGAGTGGATGAAGTTGGAGAGTTTTTTATCAAAAGAGTGTAATTGGAGAATTTATCATCGAGTCTCATAAGACATGTCGACTGTGAAAGTGAACATGTAACGGATCGTTTAGTGTTAGGAATGAGGAATTCCTTCCAATTGATAACACTTTCCGTCATATTTTAATATCAAGTAATTCTTTGCAATGTTGTCTGAGCGTCTTGTCCCTGATAAGCCACGCTGCATCGGAGTTTACTTTCATTGCTGCCAAACAGATTTCTCCAGTTTGATCTTTGACAAAGTCAAGAGAGAAAAAATCACTTTTTACGGCTGCCAAACATATCTCTCGAGTTTGATATTTCACATGCTTTAAAGATCTTCCATATCTTGAAACGACTGCTAAACATAATTCTGCATCTTGGTCTTCGACAAATTCTAAAAATTCTGGATCGCCTCTCAAAGCTATCAGAGTACAATAACTTTTATTTGCCTTTATTTCCCTCCTTTCACTTAAGATAATTTTGTTAGCCTTCCATTTATCTCTCTCAGCGTAAACTAGAGCATTATCTGGAATTGTAACTATTCTATAATATTCATGACAGGCTTCCCATATATGAATACGACTTTCATCAGTGAAATAAATTCCTCCACGTTTGCATTCACCTGTCGGATTGAATGGAACAATATCAATATTCAAACCATCGTGAAATTCATAATCGTTATGAATTTCGCTTTTATTCGTTAACTTAATAAATACCATTCCCTTAGTTACAAGGTTAAACTCCTCTCCAGAATAGACTTGGAACAGTTTCATAACAGCAGAAAAACTTTCTGCTGTTTACTTTCCTACTGTTTATTTCTTCCCTTTGATGATAGTTAAAATCTCATTTGCACAATCTTCATAATACTGATCTTCAACATATCTCAGCGCTTCTTTATTCTCTCTCACTGCTGTAATGCAAATATCTTTCGTTTGTTTACGGACATAACACAAACTCATTCCATGCTGTTTAACAGCTGTCATACAGATGGTAGGTGTTTGTTGATGAACGAATTGTAAAGAACAACCATTCTCTTTGACTGCAGCTAAACAGATGTCTGGAGTTTGTATCTTGACGTATCGAAGATTATAGCCATCTCTCTTGACAGCAATCAAACAAACATTCAAATCTTGATTATGTATATATGTTAGGAATTGTCCATTATCATCTTTAACGATTGCATTACAGAGTTCTTCATCTTCTATTATTCTAGTTCTTTCACTCAGGATAAACTTGTCAGTCTTATACTTATCTCGTTCTGTATATACTTGAGCATCAGATGGAATTATTACCATTCTAAAGAATGTGTGACAATGGTACCACAGTGTTCTTCTGCTTTCGTCAGTAAAGTAAAGACCACCAGCTGAACACTCTCCATGTGGATTAAATACTACTTTGTCAATATTTAATCCAGTCCTATAATGCATGTGTCGATGTTGTTCAAGGCAATTGGTAAACCTATAAAGTTTAATTCCTTTCATCAATCTGTTGAACTCTACACCTGAGTAAACTTTAAACAGTTGCATTGAAACAATATCAAACTTGTTTGATATTGTTTATTATTTCGATTCTATTTAAATTCTCGATTTATTACTTCTTAAAGACAACATTAATGACAAATATTAATGATATCATCATGCGAGATGATATAGATAATTTAAAAAGTTGTTTAAACCAATTCAATCATATCGAAGAAGAACAGTTAATGAACTATGTTGACTTATCAATTAAGAATTTATCTCGAAAGTGCTTTTTCTTATTGACAAATAGATTATTGGAAAGTTCATTGCACGAAATAAGGAAACGACTAATATATTCTCTTATCGATGGTAAAGATGAATTAATTCCATTGATGCTCAGAGATGTTGAAAATTATCGTCATACATTTGAAGATCTATTGCTTAAAGATATAACTGAGAAATGTTTAATTAATAAATCTTCAAATGAAATTATAAGATGGTTGGATTCGAGGTTACTTTTCAATGATACATATGCTTTGGCTTTTTGCATGGAGAATAATGACTTTGAAACATTTAAGAGAACTCAAGATTTTATGAGACCATATGGAGATTGCACTATGCTCTTATTAAAAACATATAAAACAATAGATATCGATTTTTTAAAATATCTGCACAAGTGGTTCTGGGAAGTATTTCGATGGGATTACCTATTAAAATTTTTAACAGAGAATGACAAGGAAAGTTTTGAACTTATCGCATGGTTAAAAAGTAAAGAATAAATTGTGATTTTAGTCTTCATCTAAAGAGTTAAACTATTACTCTACATTGACGAGATCACTGTTCACAGGATCTTATGTGAATGAAAAATTTAATATTTTAGTTCAACTGTGTGATGACGATGAATTGTTGAATGTCAACGATAAATTATTAAAGGATGTTTCTGCCAAAGGCAGTCTTGGTAGTCTTTTTTATTTTCTAACAAGACATTATGATATGTGCAATGTAGATTTTTATTCTTGTTATCATGAATGTATCAGGACTGATGATTCGACACTGTTTAGTTTCTTTTTAAGAAAAGATTCCTCAATAAATCTAGTCACTTTAATTGAATATTGTTTCAATTATAAAGCAATAAAATGTTTTAAATGCCTATATTATCGTGCATCTAATGATGAAAAATCATGGATTCATAGGGAAGTTATTAATTATTCTATCGTATTGCGAGATGATCAGTTTTTACATTTAATTAAAGATGTGAAGATGGATAAGGAAGAGATCGATAGAATAACAATAAAAGCAGTAGAAAAAGAAACATCATTAGATGTTATCGAATGGTTACTACAAAATGAATTATTTAATATTCTTGCAGGGAGAGTAACATGTGTTAAACATAATAAAGTTAAAATAATGTACTATATTACACCAGGTGAAGGATATGCATGTCCACCTTTGTGGAGATTACAAGAAATGATAAAATTTTCCGGTTTAGATATGTTTAAGCTATATCATCAGAAGATCGATGATATAGACTGGAAATTAATATTAGATTTGTTTTTGAAAGAACTTTCTTCATTTGATCGAGATCGTGTTCCAGAAGAAAGATGCGAAGAGATCATTCTGTGGATAAAGACGATAATCAAACGTCAAACTGTATAAAACTATACTTGACAAAATGTCAATTCCATTAACATCAACACAGATTGGCACCATAACTATTATCTTGTTGACAGCTGTGATATTTATGGGTGCCTCTGCATCTCGTCTTGTTTTTTCGAAGGAGAAAGAATTGAGAGGATATGACATCACCGATTTGTTGACAGGTGTTATAATGGTCATTGCAATGATTATATTTATTGCTTCTTTTGCTAACTATACTTCTGGCGATTCTCCTGATCGTTTACCAAAGACTGCTCGTTATGCAGTAGTGAATTATGGTGTTGACATAAAGGGTTATACTCAGGATACTTTCCAATATCCTGCGGCTAACTTCATTGAGGCAACGCAACAATATATCAAAAATGGTCCTAATACAGGCTACTTTGCGTGGGATGGAAAGGTGGTGAGGATTCTCAAAACAAGTGCTCAAAATTTAGCAGCTCCTTCTTCAGTAGTAGCAGATTGGTGGGTTTTCGTTGATCAGAATAGCATTTTTATACAAGTTTGATATAGATGACAAATGGAGAATTTTCTCGTCATCGATAATTCAACAATTACGCGTCCCCGTAAACTTTTCCAATGTCCGCTCCGATTATTGCAGCCTTGGTGGTTCTCTTGATTGTTTGCCGAAGACTCTCGTCACGCAGTGGTAAATTGTGGTGTTAACATTGAGGGAACACAACAATATATTAAGAATGGATGGAAATGTGATGTAGATTTAGTACCTCGGCTAAAATTTCACTATCATCTGATAGTGAAATCAAAAAGCTTTTATAGAATTTTACAAGCATCGACTTGTTATCAATTGATTGTTGAGAGTGTCAACATGTTCTTTCTGATCATTTCTGCGGTTTTCGCTGATCGCGAGCTCTACATGATCGCAACTGACATTACTAACATCACTACCGGCTCGGAGAATAACTTGTTCTTCGGGAACATCATTCAGAATTCCACTGACATCAAGGTGGTCAACGCTGCAAGTGGCATTTTCGAAGCGCCGAATGGAATGTATAACTTCTTCTTCGAACTCATTCCACTTGTAACATTGGCCGCCTATCCTTACAACGTAGACATTATGTTGAATGTCTACGTTCCTGACGGATACAGCTTCGTTAAGCAGTTTTTCCACTACGAGAACCAGCAAATTGATCGTAATGACTTTGTCGGCAACATCAACGTCTATATCAGGTACGACGGTCCAATCCAGATCTTCCTGAACATCAAGTGCCATAAAGCCTACGACGGCGCAATTCTCTTGGTCCCTGATCGCTCGATCATGAAGGTTCAGTACCTCGGCTAAAATTTTACTATCATTTCATAGTAAAATTGAAAAAGGGCCCTCAAACACCACCCGATAGAAATGCAATATTTGGCCTTTTTTGTGCTGCCTCATCCTAAGCAAAAAGTTTTCCGACTTTTTAACGATTTGAATACCTCAAATAGTATTATACATGAGCAATTCGGTGCCAATTGAGGCATTTCAAAAATTGTGACTTTTACGGCATGTTACTGATGCATCAGTAACATGCTTATTCCCTGATTATCAACTCACAGACTTCATATCCGTGAGCAACTGTTGGTTGTGTTGCTACTTCGGGCGATTTAGCTTTGTGTCCATCTTCAGTTGAGCCCCGATACCATCTTCGCATCTTCTTAGAATACTTATGTACACCATCGATATCCATCAGGTTAGATTCTATTACTCCAAGGGGAATATGCTCTCGGACCCATTTTGTTAATCTGTCAAGGCCTAATGGAGGTAAAATTCCTTTCGCTGCTCCTTCTTTTATTTCACCAGGGCCAAATATTTCGAAGGTAAGAGGAAACAAATCCATTAAACCAGACTCTAACAAGAAGGCTTGATGAAGTCTTGAATCAACGAGATCCTTTGCACTTTTCTCTGGCAGGATGGTAAGAAGATATACTGATAGTTCGAGAGGCTTCCATTCTGGCATTGTCAACAAGCTTCTTGATGGATCGACACCCTTTGATAAAACTCTTGCTATATCGACCAGAAGCGGTGGAAGAACAGAAGGTTTGTAATACCAATCTGGGCCAGTCCCCGTTAGCATATAATTGTAAGACCACCTTACACCAGTGAGGAACTCAGTGGCCATGTGATCATGATCGGCTTCAATCTCCTTGTAAGATGGTTTAGGAATAACAACTGGTGAAACAGCATGAAGGGAGTAAATCTCCTTGTCCCATGCTTGTTTAAAAAGCTCAAAGTTGAATAGTCCTGTTCTCATATCAATTGAGTTCAAGTAGAGTTTAGGAGCATGTGGAAGCTTACCTCGAGTTGTCTCAATCAAGTGTTTAAGCAATCGTTCTTCATTGAGTGCTACTTTGGCCATCAGCTTGCGAATGTTGTCCCAGATGAACTCCTTGCCAGCATTCTGAGTTAGAGGAACATCATTTTGAACGTATAGATCAATCATAAGAGATAGAATAGAAGAACGATCTCTTCCAGCCTGCAACCAGGGTGTAAAGTCGTTGCCTCCAGTAAGAAGAACCATCAAAACAAAATCTGTTAGAGCAGTTGGTGATTTCTGTAATCTATACTGTATAGCATCTGCAATATCATCAATGTTAAGGAGTCCTCGAATAGGAGGACGACCATGTTGAGATGGATGATCAATGTATACATGAGTATCCTTGAGACCGTTCAGAAGAGCCATCACAGTGCTGTCCGTATCATCTGACACAATGACTTTAGCACCGTGAGAATTGAGATCCTTACTTCTAATTCTAGTGAAGAGCTTATGTTCTCCCTCTCCTGGTTCTGTAATTGTTGAAATGACAATCTCCGGAGGTAACCAGTCGAGATTACGATCAATCACATCAATAACTCTCTTAACAACTTGAGACATAAACGACGTTCCTACAGTAATCTTAGCTTTGTTAAACTTGCTCTCACTGGCTGCTGCCATCTCGTACCTCCTAGTTCTCTGTTCAACAACTTTGGCAAGCGGAGGAATACCATCAAAGTAAATCCCCAGAAACTCTGTTGGAGCAAGCGATTTGATCAATTGTATTACATTCTCTAATGTTTTCTGTATCACGCTGATATCATCAACACCTGACACATTGTCAGGTGTCAGGTCTTTCAATGCCTTATGAACCATCTGCGGAAAGTCAATGTAAAGTTTAGCGACGTTAAACGCTTTTTCTGCAATCGGAGTAGGTTCGATTTTCCTCCCCAACTGACGTTGGAGATACCGGATTAATCCTCTAATGCCCATAAAGAAATCTTTTAGAAACAACTTATGCTTTAACTAATTGCAGAAAGATATTGTAGCACCATCTTAATATTTGCACACTCTTTGTCTTTCGAAAGTTTACATAGATGAGCAGTTCGGTGAAGAGTCTCCTTCAAGTCTTCTAACCGTTGCTTATACGTTTTGTTAATCTCTTCTTCGAACAATTCTCTTATCTTATTTGCTTCTTCCGTCAACTCATGAGTAGGAGAAAATGCATTCATTGCAATCCTATTGAATGAAAGAGTATTCAACGCTAATATCAATAAGTCTCTACATAGAGTTATAGCATCTGTTATAACATCGCCTGCAATTCGTTGAATTGATAAGATATCGACGTCAGACAATGCATTGTCTGACGTTTCACCAGATGCTTCACTGGTCAAACTGAGAGTGTCCTTCAAGTAGTTAAAAACTGCATAACAGAGGTTATCATGTTTCACTAACTCTTTCACAATATCAGTGTTACTCTCTATTGCACCTTTGCAATCTCCAGTACTCAGTGTAGTAGAGTTAAGTAGGATGTGAGTATGACAACGATGATATGCCTCTCTAAAACGAACTATAGCATAGTTGAGTTGATAGATGGAGACGATAGAATGAACTTTTGCATAGATAAGTGCATCATCCAATATATCAGAAGATGATGAAATCATCCAATCAAGGAAACATTTGAGTAACAAGACGTTGATGTATATCTCACTATCGATGATAGAATAAACATCGAGTGATGTATCACTCGTTGTACTAGATGTATTATGTTTAAATTCACTGACAAGAACCATTGTCTTATCATCCGATAACCAATGGATAATCTCCTTATTAGCTTTGTTGAGAAGAGGAGTAACATTGATGTTGTTCAGTGTTGGAGTATAGTAGATGTTCTTGCCAAATGCTGTGATGGCAACATTTTCATTTCCAGCATTAATCTTGATTTTAAAACGTTCATTAATATTTGTACTCATTTTCAGAGTATTTTATAGAACCTTGAATATGTACGGGTGAACAAGTTTACTATGCAAGAGGGGATAATGAGCATTGCAGAGGAAAGAAAAGTTTTCTAACTTCTCTTGTACTTTCATTTGAGACTTCGAATCGAGATATAAAGGAGGATAGAATCGTTTTGCTCTAGAAATTGCTTCACTTACAGTCTTGTCTCCATATAACCATCCAACAAGCAAGGTTGTCTTAGAGTAAACTTTCATCTCCTCTTCCAGTGAAACTGAAGAAGAATTATCGGAAGGAATAAAAAGGATGATATCATAGCCGTTAATCCAACGATTGAATAACATGATGTCACAACAATAATCTTCTTTGGGGATAAGGAACATGTTAATACATGCAATATCGAAGTAGACGTCATCGGATAATTCATTATCCGATGTTGGTTCTCCTTGTTTGATTGAAAGTGTAGAGATCACTTCACTTGTCCAGATAAGAGATGCTATTCTACAGAAAATCAAATAGATATTTCCCCTTCCAACATATTTTTCAACTTTATTGCACCACTTCGATGCGTTTATGCTGGATAGTAATTTCAACATAATATTTTCTCTCAGAATACAATATAGATATAAATTAGATATCATCATATTGTTATGATGATATCTGATAATACTTCTGTAAAAACTCGTTTGATATAGTGTTTTTATGCAGTAGACATAGCGATTTCGAAAACGTGAATGAGTTTTTGTTTTCTCTTGATAAGTTCTAGCATGTATTCATCAGTTGAAATCTGTTTACCATAGTGAGTGATCCAGGTATAGATTGTCACATTGCGTTCAGCAGGTGGTAGATGAGTGTGAGAGCCGTATCGGAACACGCGAGAATCAATTTGATTGTCCATGGCTTCGTTCCAAGGAGGATCCATCTTGTGAAGTTGTCTCGCTCCCTTGAATTCAACTCCTTGCCTGAGAGCTGATGTGACTAGGAGAACATCTATTCTTCGATTGTAAAAGTCCTTGATGTGCTTGTTGATGTCTTTTTCTTTGGTAGATCCTGCAATGAGAGCGGTGGTGAGAGAAGTCGTTGAATCGAGGAATTTCTTCATTGCAACAACACCGTTGGCAAGGAAGAAACTATAGATAACTACTGGCTTGGGACCGTCGAGGATGGCTTTCTTTATACCGATGAACTTTTCGGATTGCTCGTAGTCATCCACTTCGCCTTCGAGTTTATACTTTCCGATTGTGTTTGAGATGGCACGAGTTCTAACAAGGAAAGGATTGAGAGCATTTGTGATGATCCCCGATTCCATGAGCTGTCGAAGAGTGGGAGAGAGGAACTTTGTCATGAAGTCATGGTAACGAAGTTTTTGCAAAGGGTACATGTTGACAACTTCAGTGACCTCAATCTTCTTGGGATAGTTTACTTCATCTTGAGATAGTTCGTAGAAATGAACTAGACCATGGAACATATTCTTAAATTTAGCGAGGTTGTGAGGTCGTAAAGTCATAGGATCTACAAACTCATAAGGTTTGAAGTTAATTCGGCCATCGTTCTTGAGAAGACGGAGAAGTGCAACTGCGTCATCAACTGTGTTGATGAGAGGAGTACCTGTGAGGAGGATAAGCTTGTATGCTTTAGATGCGATTGCAAAGACGGCATGAAAGCCTTTAGTGTTTGTGTTTCTGACAACATGGACTTCATCGCAGATAACAATTTGTTTAATTCCCGCTTTTTTGTTGTGTTCGATAGATGAGAGAATAGAGGAGAGACGGCTTTTCGCTAGTTCATACGAGATGACAGTGAAAAGGTTAGAGAGGGAAAGCTTGGCAATGATGGGTAGCCATACTTCTGTTACTACTTTAGCAGGAGCTATAACATAAACGTTAGGTGGGAGTGTTTCTTCTTTACTTAAAATGTCGACGGCGTAGAGTGCTGCATACGTTTTACCGGAGCCGGGTGTATGGTCGAGAAGAAGTGAACGCTGCTTAAGAAGAATTTCAGCTGGTTTAATTTGACGTTCGAATAAATTGATGTTATTCCAACTTTTTTCCATTGGATTTTTTAAGAAGATTTATATAACGAAAATATGACCGAAACCTCAACATCACTATTAGTATTACTCTGTATAATTATCACTGCACTTTGTTGCATGAGTTTTTACCTCTTCCGTTTTGTCAATGCAAGACAGAAGGAACAGAAGGATATGTCCTTAGCAGTAAAGTCTGCTGTTGAAGTGGTTTTAGCCCTTACCGAGAAAGGAGTTCCAAGCATCAATAGTAAAGTGACTGAAGTGGAAAGTCGTATGAAAGTTATGGAGCAAAATGTAAAGAAACTCGTAGAAGTGGAATCCAACAATGGAGAAGCACTCGCAGAAATCCAGAGTGCAGTCACAGGCATCAGCACTGAGAAAGGTCCAATTCAGTTAACAAAGATTCCTACTGTCCTTCCTGGAACTAAAAAACCAGTCGGCAAAGCGCTGGATGAAGAAGAGACAATCAAGCAAGCTAGAGCTGCAAGGATGAAATCATAACAGTCAGTAATACTCCATAATTATTAACGTTTTAGCAATTGCTAAAATAGAATGTCAACTTATACTCTGCCGAAATGTCCTAGTTGGATTAAAGAAATTAAACAGAAAGAATGGACCAAGGTAGTGCCTTATCTCAAGATAGATGAAAGAGTAAATGTACCGGAACTTAAACTCTATGGTCATATATCAGGACTTCATTATGAAGAACCATATAATAGAGGAAATGTAATAGGATTTACTTTAATGGATGGACCAGATTCTCATCTCGAGTATTATTTGGAAGGAACATATATCTACGAGCCTTGGTTGGCTAAGTGGATGACAGAGAATGAATATCGTTAAAGACGGATATGATGAATCCATGACAGTTGTTAATAACAGTAAAATACCGCCGGTGATGTTAGTCATCGGCTTGTTAAGCCGATGACTTTTTCGCTAAAATACATTTTAACGAAATATAAAGCTATAGACGTGAATGAAGAACTACATGCAATTCTTCACCTCTATTGAACTTGGTGACTATGAGTCAGTATATTGTCATCTTAATAGTGGTTTAGATCCAATGCGTGAGTATAAGATGGATGGTAAGATGACTAATCCACTTCGTTCAACTTTGAAGAAAGGTAATTCTGAAATTGCAAATCTTCTCTTAGACAGTAGGAAGGTGAAAGTCTCATTACAAGATGTTCTCATGACTCCTAAGAATGTTCATCTGGAAGATTCTACCGTTAACAAACTTGCCCTTCACATTGATTTTCCAGAACTCAACAAGATTGATGAAGACACTCTCGATTCTTCCTTGAAAGCATTCGTGAAATCTAACAAACTATCATCAGCACATGTCAACTACGAATTAGGAAAGAAAGTTCTAATAAGAAGATTGTCAAGAAACAACACTAGTGATAGAGAGGCTGATGAGGAAGACGACGGAGAAGAAGATGAAGATGACGAAGCCTCTGACAGTGTATCATCAGATGCTAACGATAGTGAAAGTGATGAAGATGATGCAGATGATGAAGAATAACTCGTCATTGATAATGACGAGTTTAAAAAAATGACATCATTGTTACTAGCGTTAGCTAGTTTTGTCATTGTTGTCACTACCATTGTTATAACATTTGTTTTCATCTTTGGTAAACTTACGAATGTCGCTAGTGATTTCACCGTTCAATATTCATTGACTGAAGGTTTAACACTTGTTACCCAAGCAGGAAACAGTTTAAATGGCAGTGTTACATTCGATATTACTTCTTTCCAACCTTCGCAAAGTTTTACCATCGTTCCAGTCAATGCTTACGTTTCTGGTTCAGGAGCAACTGTAGTAGTTGACCAACTTGGCAACATCAATCATCTAACTGCTACTATCAGTAATGGAACAATGCTGGTCACCTTTGATAGCACTGCCAACACTACTACTCCAATCACCTTCTCATTCGTTGTTCTGTAATGGTTTAAAGGAGAAATACGATATAATTACTCATTTCTATCGTTGGTTTGAGTAAAGTGTAACAATTTCGCCGGAATCACTTGACAAAAAGTCAGGCAAAAGCTTTGCAATTGTATTAACTTCTGATAATGCCATTGTTATCTAACCGATGACAATGTCAATTTCAATGAGATTGTAATACAAAGTTAAAGTCAATTGACTGAACAATTGCCAAACATTACGGGCGACAAGCATTTAGGGACTTCTAGGCAATTTGTGGAATAGGATACTCCTAACTCCTGTATATCGACTTGTAAATCGAGATGAAGAATGCTTGTTTGACGATAGATATATCTGAAGATGAATGAAAATATGCCTATTAGGAACGCGAATTTTAGCGGATCGAGATTAAGGTTGGCATTAACTGATTCTAAGTTGAGCGATCAGGGTATTCAACTGACTTACGTGATAGGTATTATTGTATGGCTGATTATGGCATACTTCTTAAACATTTGGTCAGACACTAGTTTAACGACGAAATGCTTCCTTGCATTGCCGATTGCTGTTTGCGTTTCGAATATTATAACACCTGTGCATGGGAGTGATATTGTGTTAGATCCACAAGTGACACAGGGAAATCTGTTGAGTTACATTCTGATCGGTGCATCTATTCTTGCACCTTGGTTATCGAAGGTTAATATTAGAAGGAGATGGCATCACACACGAGTTATCAAGGTGTTTGTCGTGATGGTATTATTGCTGACGTTATCACAGTTCGATTTCTTTGCACTGAGAGTAGTCAGTGATATTGAAATTCACACGAATACAATTATTAATACGTATGCTCTTGCATTTATTGGATTCTGTATCTCGGAGTTCTTCCATATCGAATATAGGTTGATCGACAAGTGGGCACCTAGAGATCCTTATCATGAACCGCATCCTTGGACGGCTGGTGATGACGGTGATGAATATCAACGAACTGAGAAAGATCAGGAGAACATCAATAAAGCTACTGCAATCGCAGCGTCACAGATCAATCAGAATCCTGGCGGGAAAACGACTGTAGTATAGAGGCAGTGCGTGGATCATTCTTCATAAACCATTTGAAGTCGGGATATCTCTGAAACATCACTTGAAGATATTCTTCTGTTGATGCATACATTGACATTGGAGTTATATGAGGTGGTTTGAGTAGATCTGTCAATTCATCATCTCTCTCAGGCAGAGTATTTTCTTCAAGTGTTATATTTTGCATTTGCTTCCGTTGTCTCTCTCGTGATTTAGCTTTATTGATTCTGTTCTTCTCCCTGATGTACTCATATTTAGTGTTGGGAGACATATCTTTCACGTTCCGTCTTACTTTCCTCCTCTCCATCAATGATGGAGAGGATGCAGATGATTTACTTGTGGTTTTATCCTCCGTTACTAGGGAGGATTGCTGAGGTATATCGTCGGTTAACATTTCCAGTTTGAAATGTTATAAAATGTTTTATAGCAGTCATGGATATTAGTTCCAGGGATTACAAGAGTATTTGTGAGAGGGGTAATGTGGAAGAGTTGGAGAAGTATAAGCCGCAGCCTGTCACATTACAGTTTCTCAAGTTGCTTCTACAACAAGGTAAAGCAGATGTGTTTAAGAAGCTTGTTGAGAATAAAGCCTGTGCTTTGCCAGTGACTACTGCTGCAAAAGTGAAGTTGTTGGATTATATTACGATCACTGAACATGATCTCAAGACGGTGATTCCTATGATTGATAACAATGAATCAATGATTGAAAAGATAGTTGGATATGCGTTGGAGAAACATTTGCATAAGAGTGATGCTGAGCCGGTGTCATTCCTTCAAGTGTTACTGAAGATAATACCTGAAGTGTGTACTCTCACCAAGGCGGGAATATACTCATCATATTTGGTGAGAGCTGTTGAAGACAAGCCAATATACAAGTGTTTATTGACAGATACAAATACCTTGATACTGTTATCTAGTATAGTAAGGGAACGTATCATTCCATTACTTTGGCTGTATGGATCAATAGAAGTGGCAATGCAGTTTTTGAAGGGGTTTAAGGATCCTGTACCCAAGAGATTCCTTTCGGATTTGGTATTAATATCATGTAAGCATATGTCCTTCTACGAGTTAGAAGTACTGTTCGGTAACTATGGAAGGATACCAGTTGATTCAGCTGCCATAATATTCTTGGTGTCACATGGTATGATAAGTCTCATAGAATATGTTGAAAAGAATCTAGACCCTGGTTGTAACATCATTGAAGCTATAAGATATACTTCTTTGAGAGAGAGCACATCTCAATTGATGGTGTCGACGTATGCAAGATGGTTAACAACTCGAGGAATGATTAGTTTGATTTCATTTGCCCCGATGGCTCAAATGATTTCACTGTTGGTAAAGTATGAAGATCTAACGAATTTGAAAGATGTGTTATTCCAACTTCCTCCTGTAGAAACTTCTGCAAGGATTCTAGATAAGATCTTCATCAACTCATCTCCTTCATTCTTGAAAAAGTTAGTGAAAGAGGGAGTAATAACTGGAGAAAAACTATCATTGTTCATTGGTCACAATCAATATCTTACTGATCGTCTTGCAATTCTCTTAAATGCATCGGAAGAATTAGGGAAGGAAGATGCTAAACATTTCGTATTATCACTTCTTGATCAATGTGCTATCAATAATGATAATTTTGGTGTTGAGATAATGAAGAAACACCAACTTATCACCAAGGAGTATGGAAGTTATATCTTCTCACTTTGTATCAATCATCGAATGCCAAGACGGATGATATTCCACCTGATATCTAACCGGCTAGTGGATATATCACCATCGTTATTATTTCCATTATTCAGATATTCAGCGGTAGAATTATTGAGGGAGTTGTGTTCGTTATATATGGATGATGCAAAGTTTCAAGAGAGTTTAGATTCGCTGTTCCACAATTTCATTAAGAGTAGAGATTCGATCAAGGAGTTTACATTACTCGTTCATACTTCTTATGTGACGAGGATAAGGTTAACTCATGAAGATATAGAAGTAATGACAGTCGAGTATATTCTGCAATTGTTGCAATCACCACTGTTTATGCAGTTGAGACAGTTGAAGAGAGCACATATTAACAAGTTGTTTGCAAAGATAATCAAGGAGAAAGTATTATCAATCGATGTAATTTATAGAATTATGAGGGAATACTTCGATGTACTAGATAGATCGGGGAAGGAGTTCTATCTGGCTTTAGAATGTTTATTCAATGGAAGTAGCGATAGAATAGAACTCATTTTTGATGAATATAAACAAGATGCAAACTTTGACTTCCTACGATCGATATTGATTTTGTACAATCAAGGACGTAATCGGAGAATTGAAACTATCTTTACAAAGTTTCAACTCGATGGAAGGATTGAAGACAATATGTTATACATTAAGGATTCTATCTTCTTGATGACTATCAATGATGGTGGACATTCAAGAATATACCGGATGAAGTATCATACAGCACATTGTTACAAATGCGACAGTGTAACGTTGCAACCATACTCTATCAATAATGGTAATCATGGAGAATACTACTGTGAAAAACATGGAGAAGATAAGGTGAAGAATTCGTGTCCGATATGTTTAGAAGAAGTTAACCTTTACAGGATGGATTGTAATCATATCTTTTGTCTGAAATGTATATCAAGTTCTCTCTTCAATGGTAATATGAGCTGTCCAGTATGTAGAGGAGCGTTGCTCATTGAGGAAGTGAAAGTCAATCCTTACGGTCTTTTTTAATATAACGCGGCGTATTTACTATTGATAACGATAGTAAAACAAGAGTTCAACGTCTGATAGATATTCCACTGATCTCTCCTTTCTTCAAAGCTTCCGGGACGATCATCTCTTTCATTATCTTTCTTGCTGTGGTGTCAGAAACTTTGAGGTGATACTTGATGGCTCCTAAGATGTAAAATGTACTTGCGCTATATTCATGATCGCCGATATGATGTCGTTGAGATATGTAACGAGCAATTGCTCTGGTATCATCTTGCATAGTAGTAGAATCATTGAAAACTGTTGGATTTAGTTCATTCTTTCCTGTCGATGGACTCCAGTGTTCTCGAGTAAGTGGTAATGATCTCCGTCCTTTACACATTTATTGTGATATCAGATTTTTTAAATCTACAATACTGTTAATTTGCTAATATTAACTTAGCATATTACTAAGTTAACCACTTTCAGTATCGTATTCTATAATGGCAATTTTTAAGTCTTGTTCTGGCTCATGGACAATTTCAATATCAATGATTCCAAAATTTGCACAGAATGGTTTTTCTTCCATTCGTTTATTGATTATTTGAAAATCTTGAAAACTTCCAACTTTGTAAACTAGATAACCATCTTTATGAAATTGAATTATCTTTGATGAGAGAAGTATGTTTTCAATTTTATCGATAAACTTCTGACTTGTATGGAGTCTCATTAATCCCTGTCCCCACAATGAATCCTTGATGTATAACAATTTGGTGAGACCGGCAAATATGAAAAATTCCTCATCCCAATATTCTTTGTCATCTTCAATTTCATCTTCTTCATAATCATCAATATACTTGTGTGGATTTTCTTGTATATCTTTTGTCTGCTTTCTGCTTAACAAATCATATTCCTTGAGTTCTTTGGCACTTGAAAGTAAGTTTTCTTCATCAGAACCATCCCATTTGCAAAGTCGTCCAATATATCCAGTTTGAACAACAAGAATATTACAATCTTTAGTGTCAAAATGTACGGTCATGAATGAATTTATTGATAAATGATGATAAAGAAGTTCTCCGTTTAATATTCTTATATTTCCATATAAGAATAGAGTTTTTAACATCGAGTTATACTAGATTCTTGCATGATGATTAATCCTCCAGATGGACGACTTCTCCAGTTGGTACAACGCTTTGCTTATCATCTTCATCTTCGGAAGCATGCTCGGATAGCTTGATAGGCTGTTCTTCTTCGATTGGTGTTTCTCCTAACATCTTCATACGAGCTAGCTCTGCGCGAGCAGCTGAAGAGACAAGGCGAGTGACACCCATCACTTTCCTACATGAGTTAGCATAGAGGGTAGCAGATGCTACTTTCTGCGTCATTCCAAAACTGTTTAGACGGAAGAAGAAGTGTCCCGTAAACTCAGATCGTGCAATGTGAGACCAGGGAATAGTTCGGAGGCTTCCGTTGAGGAAGAAACCTGTTGCTGGCATAGTCTTAGTCTTCTCCTTGTTCTGGTGGGAGGCTGAGACTCGGAGAGCAAAGTAGTGCTTGCCGGTTGCCTTAGAAATATGGACGGGATTCTGAATATCGATTTCATGAGCTTTCAATGTTAATTGCTTCTCGGGATTCTTCTTGATGAAATCGCGGAGCTTAGCAGTGAGCGCTTCGCCAAACTTGAAGAATGCTGCATGGCTTGGTTTATCCATATCAAGGAAGCATGCTGCTGACACTCCAACATCTTCGATTCCTTCAATCTTTTCACCCTTCTCAATTCGATCTGCAAGTGTCTTATCACGTTCAATCTTCTCCATCAAAGATGGATCCTTACTCTTGAAACCAAGACCTGAAACTTTGACTGGATCTTTCAAACAAAATCCCAATGTCTTTTGCTCTGCTGATTCTTCATCCTTCCCTGGAACAGTCACGTTGACTTTCCATTCATGCCGTTTAACTGGTGGATTAGTGTTAGGAACATTGGTACAAGTATACTTGAATGAAATCAAAGAAAGATCAACTTCAGAAGGATCAGTATAAGTTCCATCGAACATTCCTGACATTAAAGAACCACCTTTGCTAGCAAAGGTGGTTCCAACACTTTCAGTAGATTTGGCCATGGTGGAGTTGATGCTTCTTTATGTACTGGAAAAACGTGTTCAATAAAAACACGATTTTATAATGTCGTTCGCAAACTCAGTATTACCAGTGATAATACTGTTTGTATTGATCACTATAATAGCATTCATAATCATGATTAAATTCTGGAAGAGCAATCAGCTTGTAGTTATGATAACATTTATTTTAACTCTCATCATCTTAGGTATTCTTCTTGTTGGTCTCTCCACTGCTGACAGCTCTGACAAGTCGTCTTCTTCAGTGTCTGCAGGGCCTCAACTCTCTCTAGTGACTAATGTTTCACCGGATCCTTTCACTGCTATTCCAGGAGCTAGCACTAATGGTGTACTGGCTCTAAACAGTGATGGGACGGCATTCATAGATCATAACACTTGCGTAGTGAAGTCTTCGAATACTCTCTGGGTTCCTATGGCATCAAATAAGTGTCAATGCACGATAGGATGGTTCGGACCTACTTGTGAAGAGAGAGCCTATGATGCTAACTATGTCACTCTAACAACGACTAGCAATATCAGTGTAACATACGCTACCAGTTTCACTGCTGATGCTCTAACGCTGTGGCCTGGTACAACAACAGTGACCGGCTGTACGGACGAGTGCAGCCTGCGAAATGATTGTCTTGGTGTAGCATATCATGAAGGAGTATGTGCTCCAATAACGGCAGCCACATTCTTCGGCCCTCCTATTCAAGACACTTCTGTTGTTGCAAACTCAGATACAATCTATCTCAACCAGTCTCGACTCACCTCTATTAAGATGAGTGGCTACTACAACGTTATCTTCGGAACACTTCCCCCTCGCTATTTCGTCGGCAACATCATCTCTGGTCTAACCGGTCAAAACTACTATGTAACCAATAGTAACTCTCGCATCTTACTTTTTGTAATAAATTCCGACAACACATTCGTAGGAATCCCTGACTTCATCATCGTCAACAGCCTTGGCAACCTCTACATCTCAACAACTCCACTACCTCCAGCAATAACTCCTAGCACTTCAGGACTCATTGTATCTTTCGCTACTCCCATAACAATAACTCGAAATGTCTTCCTCACTAACTTCAGCAGATCGACAAGTTCAACCACATTCTACATCCGTTATGTTCAAAGTTAATCTTTGTATACGTAATAGACGATACCAGCAATAATAATCACACCAACAATCACTGCACCAACGATTGATACAGTTAGCGCAGTTGCCGCAGCAACACCAGCCGCAACTAATAATCCTCCAATGACGGCCTTTGCGAGCACTCCACCACAAAATCCAAAAAATCCTGCAGTTAAGATGGTTCCAACGCATTCTTTGGTTCCAGGACTCGTTGATGCATTTGTTTCTTGTTGTCTCTTATCAAGCTTTTCACGCTCATACTGTTCGTTCACTAATTTGGAATAACTATGATAGAATGTATTGTTTGTCATGTTCTCCTCTTCCGACTCTTTAGAATAATGATGATGTATGACGGATAAAATTTCAATTTAATTCATTCATCTTCAAAAATATATAAATAAATTATACAACCGATAATAATTAAGAATAATATGATGAAAAACTTTATTATTCCATCGAATAGTAAAGCGTAAGAAAATCCGTCAAACATCTGTTTAATAAAAGAAATGATGCTTATCAAACTTTCATTATTTTAACTCCAGGCAATGAATTGTCTGGAGTATCTTCATCGGGGAAACGCATGCAAAACATCTTAGTAACAAGATTCCAGAACGAACAACTGCCGAATGTAAACATTTCTAGAAGATAATGTTATGCTCCTTAAGTCCTTCTCTTGTTAAGCCTTCAGGGAGGAAGTTCTCTGGTAGTTCGAGTTCTTGTGGTAGCTTGGCTGCATTATCAAGTGCTTCATGAATATCTCCATCAAGAGGTTTCAGCTTCTCTAATAGGTAGAGAAGGAGACGATCACCACGAATTCTCAACTCATATTCAATGTTGTCCAAGTCAGTATCATCTGGAACCTTAACGGAAAATACAAACATAGGACGGATATCTCTTCTCACATAGACGGTGTATTTACCTGGAATTGATCTCTGTGATATGAGAGCATATATTCTCATCCATGATAGTCTGCTAGCATACATGCAGAGGACTTTGCCATAGACATCATTGCCGTGTATGATCTCGTTAATCTTGGAAGTCTTATCGAGTAAGTCCTGTAAATCTTTGGGAGTGAAAAAGACTTTACCCTCTTCAATGAAGAAGGAGAAATCTCCATTAAAAACTCTTTCTGATATGTAATGATAGTCGACCATATTAAGTCCAACATTCATTGAGACTTTGAACTTACTAGCATTTGCAAATTCGTGGAAGAGTAATGACAAGGGAGTATTAATACTTGCTAATACATCGACTAATGCATTAGTCGATGTCGTCCAACCATCGGGAACATACAGTTTTGATGATTCCTTTCTATCGATTTCCTTGAGTTTCCACTTCTCAACAATTGTTTTCGAAGGGTTTACGGTGTATCCAATATGGTATTTAGACTTCAAATCCTCTTGTAGATCTTGAAGTATTTCAACATATTTCGTCTTGTATTCTGGAAACTTAACTAAGTTGATGTAGAGTTTTTCATCTTCAATTTTGACTGGAACCAGAATGTTTTCATTGTTGATATCAGTGACATTGCCGATTGTGATGAATGGGAAGATGGAACGAATCCATGAAGAAGAAATTTTGTTTCTACCTTCGTCAATAAATATTTTTGTGGTATCGGTATCAAGTAGAAGACACCATTCTTTCATTGATGTATGAGTAGTGGATTCTATAAGTTCTTTTAATTCATGATGCATATCAGATGAAAGATAGAGCTCCTTACCATTGGGATAACCGATGTGAAGAACATCGGCTAATGTATTAGCCGATGTTTTGCTAAAGTAGATATCTATCGTTTTGCCTAATCTCTGTTGAAGTTTTGGAATCAATCGTGTTCGAAGAGCAAAGAGATAATAGTCTTTCTTTGTCAGAGATGATGGTAATTCAAAATTGTTTGGCATCTGTTGCCGTTTTGATTAACTCATTTTGAAAAATGAGTTAATTTTAGAACAACTGTTAGATGAGGAAATTAACCAATCGCAAATTGGAAAGTCACGTTCGTAAGAAAACAAAATGATGGCGTGGCAGAAAGTAGTAAGTTTAGAAGACTTTAAACTTATTTGCGAATTTAGACCGAAAGAGATTTACAAGTGCGTCAAACCAAAGGAATTGCCGTTTTCATTCATTTGTGAGATTGTAGAAAAGAAGTTATATCGAGCTATTAACTATATAGATTTCGGTAAAGTTCATTTGACCGTTGAGCAAATGGAGAAGTTATTTTCATTAAGTAAGAACAATTGGAAGAGTATTGATGCAATATCAAGAATTTGTGGATTGAAAACACGAGAACTTAAGGATGAAGAAGTAAAGTTTCTTGTTGAAAAGGCTTTG
>Ga0134126_10001333_pt1 | contig 31357 bp, 24 predicted proteins | sample KB31752_FD_96881 | JGI IMG/M metagenome (GOLD analysis project Ga0134126, IMG submission 96881) | Terrestrial soil microbial communities with excess Nitrogen fertilizer from Kellogg Biological Station, Michigan, USA - KB3-175-2 | ecosystem: Environmental > Terrestrial > Soil > Unclassified ... | reverse complement strand
TTTGGATATACCTGTTTGCGCACGGACTACAAATAACACTTTTAAATTCCTCGCTAAAGATGAGCTCGGAAAACTTCCTTTGCTTGGCTACATCATCCGCAAATTATACATCACCGTTCGCCGCCAAAGCATGAGGGACAGGGTATTAAGCCTGAGAAAAATGGAAGAAGAACTGAACAAAGGCATTTCTGTCTGGCTATACCCGGAAGGTAGCCGGAACACTACAGGTCAGCCGCTTACCGATTTTAATGATGGCGCTTTTACCGTGGCCATCAATACCGGGAAACCTATTGCCGTTTGTACTATTTACGATACCGCAAAGATATTAAGGCCGGGAAAACTTTTCCAGGTATTCCCAGGAAAAGTAGAAGCCTGGTGGGAGGAACCGATCCCCACAAAAGGACTGCAAAAGCAAGATATTCAGCAGATAAAGCAAAAAGTCCAGGACTTGATATTAAACAGAATTAAGGTATTAGGCGTTAATAAATGAAAGAATTATTTAAAAATTTGAGAATTTGAGAATTTGAGAATGGCTTCGCAACTCTACCAATTCATACAATCAGCCGAAAGGCCACTCATTAACTCTCTGCTTGCGCAGGCAAGAATAAATCTCTAACTCAACAACTTCTCTATGTTGGATAAAATTCAAAAATTCAGCGGACAGATAGCAGATGTAGTAGCCGGCAGGATTTTCAAGGGCGAAATTTATGTAAAGGATGGCCGGATAGCAGATATACGTGAAACAGCTAAAGCTGACAAGCAATTCATTGTTCCCGGCCTTGTGGATGCCCATATCCATATCGAAAGCTCTATGCTTGTTCCCTCAGAATTTGCAAGGCTGGCCGTGGTGCATGGCACTGTGGCCACGGTGAGCGACCCCCACGAAATAGCCAATGTACTAGGGGTTCCGGGAGTGGATTATATGTTGAAAAACGCTGAAAAAGTACCATTCTATTTCAATTTTGGCGCGCCGTCATGCGTTCCCGCTACTGCTTTTGAGACGCCAGGTGCGCATATTGGTCCGCAGGAGATTGATGAACTTTTGAGCAGGCCCAGCATCAAATACCTTTCCGAAATGATGAATTACCCTGGAGTCCTCAACCATGACCCCGAAGTGATGGCAAAAATTCAAATTGCAAAAAAATATAACAAACCTATTGACGGACATGCACCCGGTTTAATGGGTGACGCCGCCAAAAGATATATTGAAGCCGGGATAAGTACTGACCATGAATGTACTACCTACGTGGAGGCCGAGGAAAAAATTAAATTCGGAATGAAAATCCTGATCCGGGAAGGAAGCGCAGCGAAAAACTTTAATGCCCTGATAGAATTGATTGGCCAATACCCTGAAAAGATCATGTTTTGTTCTGATGACAAACATCCTGATTCGCTCGTTAAAAGCCATATTGACGACCTGGTTCGGAGAGCCGTAATCTATGATTTTAAACTGATGGACGTTTTGCGGGCCGCTACTTTAAACCCCGTAAAGCATTATGGCTTAGAGCACGGCCTGCTTCAAAAAGGCGACTGGGCTGATTTTATTATTGTAAGCGATCCCGAAGAGTTTGAAATAAAGCAAACATGGATAAGGGGGCGCAAAGTGGCAGAATGCGGTAAAACTTTGATTGAAAGGTCCCGCTCAGAAATCATCAATCAGTTCAATTGCAGCTTCATAAGCCCTGATGACCTTGCCGTAGCAGCATTGGGCAGTACCATGAAAGTGATTGAGGTAGTAGATTGCCAGCTTATAACAAAACGTGCAGTTGTGGAAGTTATGTCAGAAAATAAGCAGGTTTGTACAGATCTTGAAAATGATGTTTTGAAATTAGTGGTTGTAAACCGCTATAAAAACGTGCCTCCGGCGATTGCATTTGTTCGGAACTTCAATTTAAACCAGGGCGCTATCGCTTCTACAGTGGCGCATGATAGTCATAATATTATCGCGGTTGGGATTGATGATCTGTCTATTAAGCGGGCTATTGACCTGCTGATCCAAAACCGAGGAGGCATATCGCTGGTAAATGATAATGAACATATGGTATTGCCATTGCCTGTAGCCGGACTAATGAGTATAGAAGATGGCTATGAAATAGCAAGTGAATATGAAAAGATGGATGAAGTTGTAAAAAGCATGGGCTGCACCTTAAATGCGCCCTTTATGTCCTTGTCGTTTCTCGCGTTACTTGTCATTCCTGAATTAAAGCTTAGTGACAAAGGGTTGTTTGACAGTAAAAATTTTAAGTTTGTTAATCTTTTCGGGGAGAAAGAGGAACCGGGGATCAGGAGTCAGGAGTTAGTGAGCAGCCTGCCTGAGCAAACAGCAAGCCGGGAACCGAAGGTTAGAAAATAAGAATTGGCAAAAAAGCAGGTACAGGTAGCAGGAAGAACACTGGTTACTACTGAGGATGGGTCTCATTCCATTTTCGCTCCTCAATTTAATGAGCATTACCACTCCATACACGGGGCTATCCAGGAATCAGATCATATCTTTATAGATAATGGCCTGAAAGAAGCACTCAAATCCAAAAGTAATATCTCGATTTTTGAAATGGGGTTTGGCACGGGCTTGAATGCATTTTTAACTTTGATCTTTGCTCTAAATCATTCTATTGAAATCCGGTACAGCGCCATTGAAGCGTTCCCGGTTGAAGGGGAAATGTTAAAAAGATTGAATTATGCAGAAATTATGAAAGCCAATTGCCCCAAGGATTATTTTGCGCAGATACATTCCGTACCATGGGAAAAATGGAACAGGATAATTGATAACTTTCAGATAAAAAGGCATTATACTTCTCTATTGGATTATCAACCTGGCGAAAATTATGACCTTGTCTATTTTGATGCCTTTGCCCCGGATGCTCAACCGGAACTCTGGACGGCAGACGTTTTCAAAACCATCTTTGATTCAATGAATTCCGGTGGAATTTTGGTTACCTATTGCTGTAAGGGCGATGTGAAGCGGAACCTGAAATCATCAGGGTTTACAATTGAGAAATTGCCGGGGCCGCCGGGCAAAAGAGAGATCCTCAGGGCCAGAAAAGTATAGGTGGTGTGCCATTCTCATCGTACCCGGTTATAAAATTTAGAAAATAATGGACTTCCTCTTGATCAGAATCCGGATAAAATTGCTATTTTTGCCTCTGGTTCCATATTTTTTTTGGGGCTTATTTGACCTAAATCATTATTAATTATTAAAGAGAGAGGAGAGCATGGCAACTGATATTCAACAAGAAACAGAAGTAGAACTTAAAGACATTGAGACCGTTATTTCAGAATGGAAAGGTAGCAGTGTTGCCGCCATTGACGGCCAGGAATGGGATAAAAGCAAGGAAATGGATTTTACTTATACCAACCTGGATAAGTTTATCCGTTTCAGCCTCGGCGAAAACGCGCATTTCAGTAACGCCATGTATGATGGCGACTATTCCATGAGCCTTGACCAGGCACAATTGCGTAAATATGAGTTTGTAACCAAATGGCTGGGTATCAAAAAAGGTACAAAGATCATTGACCTGGGCTGTGGGTGGGGTGGCTGGCTTACCTATCTAAAAAATACGGTTGGCGCTGATGGTTATGGCGTCAATTTATCCCGCGGACAAGTGGCTTCTTGCAGGCGCAATGGGCTGAATGTATTTCTTAAAGACGCCCGTTTCGTAAAACCGACTGATTTTGGTCAATTTGAAGCTGTTACGGCTTTCGGTAGCTTTGAGCACGTGGCTAGTGTAAAGGATTACCTCGACGGTAACCAGGATAAAATATATGCTGATTATTTCAAGCACGTATATGACCTGCTGCCAAAAGGCGGAAGATTTTATATGCAGAGCATGGTGTTTAGTAAAAACATGCTGCCTTACGAAAAATTTGATATAAACGCACCTAAAGATTCTGACGCTTATATACTCGCGTTGCTTACCAAACATAATCCCGATTCCTGGCTGCCGTATGGCCATGAGCATATTATCAAGGTGGCTGAGCCTTACTTTAAAAATGTATTCTACAGCAGCGGCAGGCTCGATTATGTGCAGACCAACAAAGAGTGGACAAAGCTGTATTACAAATGGAACCTCAAAAAATATTTGTGGTATGCTTCTTTGATACCTAAATATCTCAGGGACAAAGAATTCAGGCACCAGTTGGCTGTATTGCGCATCAGGCCGAACAGGGTTTGCTTTGAGCGTGAGATCATGGATCATGCAAGATTGGTTTTTGAGAAGGTGTAAGCTTTGCAATTAAAAAAAACGCAAAAGGCTCGAAGGTCTCGCAAAAGATGAAAAGGGGTTGAATAACTTCGTTGAATAGCTTTGTTGCCTTTGCGCTACCATTGCATTCTTTGCGGTTAAAGAAAAACGATAAGGATGCATAAGCTTTGTATTCTTTGTGGTTAAGGTTTTATATAGGACACATAAGTTTAATACTGGCTTCTTAAACATTGCGCTTCCGGCTATGTTAGAAATACTGTAAATAAGAATTACTATGAAATCCTTTAAAGAACTGATTGACTCGGAAACACCTGTACTTGTAGATTTTTCTGCCGAATGGTGCGGTCCCTGCAAAATGATGGCCCCTATCCTGAAAGACGTGGCCAAAGAAATAGGCGATAGCGCAAAGATCATTAAAGTAGATGTGGATAAGAACCAAACCACTGCCAGTCAATATGGCATCCAGGGGGTACCCACACTCATTCTCTTCAAAGGCGGACAGATAAAATGGCGGCAATCTGGAGTGATACAGGCAAAACAGCTTACCCAGGTTATCAGGCAAAACCTGTAAAATCCTTCACAACTTGGATAGCACAGAATTGGCAGATTACGGAGTTGGTTTATTCAAAAAATTTGATAAGAAATTAAAAAAAGCTCTCGACGACCCGAAAAAGGAAAAAGCGGTCCACGGTATACGTACGACTATAAAACGCATCAAGGCTTACTTGAAGCTTATTCATTCCATCTGTCCCGGTTTCAAATTCAAAAAAACATTCCGGCCCTGGAAACTCCTGTTTAAAGAATTGGCAGGTTTGCGGGACTGGCATGTATATACCAAAGTTGCGGATGAAAAACTTCAAACTTCTGCCAAAGCAATTATCTCTAAAAGCGTCTCCTTAAAAGGCTTGGGCAAGCGGGCAAAAATTTTCGATAAAAAGCTGTATGACAAAGTAATTGATAAAATTTCATCGCACCTGGAAAACACACCGGTATTTCAGTACATGAGAGAATATAATGAAGAAATAACCCTGAAAATCAGGGAGTTTCTTGTTGGCGATAAAACATACCGAAGGCGCAAGCTGCATGTGCTGCGAAAACATCTTAAAGAATACTATTACAACCTGGATGTTTTGGGAAAAAGTGAAGTCTTACAAGTAGAAACATCCGCCCTAGAATCATGGCTCAAAAACATGACTGATATGCTGGGCGACTGGCATGATGCAAAGTCATTAACTGATCAGGTTCGCAAAGACAGCAAAAAAAAGCCCAGAGACGCGAATAAAAAAGCTGCCCGGATTAAAGCATTAACAACTTTAAAAACCATTCAAAACCAGTATGTTATAAAGCTGAACCGTATTTGCTCCGATACTGCAAATATTAACAGCTTGTTTCCTCCTGTACCAGACTCAATTACGTAACCTACCTAAAAACCCCACGGAAAAGTTTCGGGCATCAAATGGCCATTTGGCCTGAGATGCAATGGGTGCAAAGCCATTGTTTTATCAAGATAAATAAAGGCATCATATCTTTTGGGGATTACTGTCGGCACATAGTTGCCATATTTTTCTCTTTCAGGATGGTATACGACGCCTATGGCCCTGTGACCGATGTAGTCGTCAAAAATTTCGCTTATCGCAGGTTCATTTGTCATTACAAGCCTGTTTTCTCCTCCTGCCTTGTGCATAATGTCTTCCCATGTTCCCGGCGATGCCTTTGGCTGATCCATAACTTCTATTTCTCCATCCCAATGGTCTGAGGCAATCACTGTACCGGAGTGTGAACCGAGCCCCACCAGCATAATCTCATTATTACCGTATTCCAACCGCACCAGTTCGCCAATATTGAACAGACCGTCCCTTTTCATATCAGTTGCCCTTGCATCGCCTATATGCGTGTTGTGTTCCCAGATTATAGCTTTGCTTTTTGGGCCTGTAAAATCAATCAGCCGTTTCAGGGTATCCATCATGTGCTTGTCCCTCAGGTTCCAGGTATTCATCCTGCCTGTTACCATGTTGCGATAGTAACTTTCGGCATTTACGGCCACCAGGGCATTCTGCTCGACGCTGAAAACAGCTTCATGGTCGGTATCGTAGGTAGGCATTTGCTTCCTGATGGTCGCAAGCATATTCACCACTTCATTTTCACAGGATTCAGGGCTCAGGCGCATAGACATGGCATATTCCTGGCCGTCCTCATCTTTATATGGTTCAAAACAGTCCATTGCCTTTTCAGTGGCTTTCCAGGCCACGGGATCCTTTTTTATCAGGTAATTTTTTAAGGCCTGTAGCGATTCGGAAAGGCTATACACGTCCAGGCCGTAAAATCCTGCTTTTAGGTTTTTGGGCCTGCCTGCATTATATTTTCGCATCCATTCTGCCAGGCCGGTAATTTCCCAGTTTGCCCACATCCAGGTAGGCCAGCGGTTGAATTTGTGCAATACTTCATTTGCGCTGTCTCCTGCTTCATTGTATCCTTTCACGTACCGGTTTAGTTTGTAGCAATCGGGCCAGTCTCCCTCCACGGCTATAAAATCAAACCCGTGTTCTGAAATAAGGCGCCTGCTGATATAGCTCCGCCAGAGATAATACTCGTGCGTGCCATGGCTGGCTTCCCCAAGCATCACAATTTTTGCATGTTTTAATTTCCGGATTAGCGGTTCCAGGTCGTCCATACTATTTAAAATATAAGAATTGTCGCGGATAATATCGCTTTGAGCCAGGGTACGGTTTTCGGTATGGGATTGAAGGTTTATCATTGCTGTTTATAAATTGATTAAGCTTAAACAAACTTGCGGGTGGTTTGTGTTGAAGCTCGTGCATACGTAGTCTCCGGGCTACTTATCTCAAGGCCTGTAGCCTCTTGCCGAAAATGAATTTATCCGGGTTTCCGCCTTATATTCATTCTACTGTCTCCACAAATGAGGACTTTAAATTCACCAAACAATTTTTCTGCAATAAGTGCATGGCATTCAGCGCTGAAATGTACCATATCTTCTGAAAAATATTCAGTTCCCAGGTCTATAATGTTTATGAATTGGATATGATTCTCAGCAAATTGTTTTCCCTGGATGGCTGATATTCTTTTGCAGGCGAGGTTGCCTATAAAAGATGTTGGATATTGCTGCGTAGAAAGCACAATAAGGCTAATATTTTTATTTTTGCAGAAATCCCTGACCTTTAAAACTTCCTGCAAAACAAACCTTGACGCCCAATCATAGAGCCCTAGTATATATCCTGCAAGAAGGTTCATGTCCCTGAACCCAAACCTGGCCTTTTCCTTATGCACATATTCGTGCATGGTATGGTATTCAGTCAGCTTCTCATTCCAGTTCAGTTTCCGGTTTAGCAGTGCAGGGTGCAGCATCCAGTTTATGCCGCCTTTGCTGTTTTCATATTTGATCAGCGGCTTGTGAAGGGGCATTAGTGGAAATTGCCTGATGACCAGGAATAAAAAATCAACATCATTTTTTTCTATGAAACCCATAGCTTTGGAAAACATCTTATCGTAACTGATGTAAATGCTTGTCGCGGTTTTGTGCGGGACTCATTTAGAAGCCTGGAAAAGACTTCGTAATAAAATTCATGTTTTTCAATGCCTTTCTGGTTGTTCAGGCATCCTCCCAGGAATCCAATGCTTAAAGGTTTCATGATATTCTCTAAATTAATTAGAAGTACTCATAAATATTACCGAGCCCCAGTCTTTGACTACAGTATTGCAATATTACTCCACCGTTCCATAATCCGATCTTTTTAAATAGATAGTTTGGCCTGATTCCTTGAGTTTTATGTTCATCTCTTTTTGCTCGTCCATAATATTAGCTTCCCAGGACATAAGGCCGCAGTAATCCCCGAAAAATCTGTTCACTGGCGTGCCGTTGACCGCTTCTACTTCATCGTTTATTTTTATGCCGCTATTAGCTGCAGGCGAGTGTTCAAATACCAGGTTTACATAATACTTATCATCCTTTATCCCTATTCTGAACCCAAATCCCCGCAGCTTATTTTTCTGCTGCGCGGCAGGGTTTTTTACCAAAAATATTTTCCGGTTATGGTAGTCAATACCCACCAGGTTCTTGTCCCAGAAATCTGCCCCTATTTTTAGCAGGTAAGAGCTGGCCGTTGCAACCCGGATATGCGAATATAAGCTGCCGTCGAGCTTGATGCTGTCGGAAATGCACACCATTGCTGTATCCTCCTTCGGCCCATTGATGCCCTGCGTATTAGCGTCTATTTTGCGGCACTGCGAGTGGCCAAGGTTTATCCCGGGGTTCTGCTTTAAAACAGATTCCGGAATGGTTACAGATTCATTGGAACCAAGGTCTACCATCACGTGGTGCAGAACGGTTTTGCCGATGGTGAGGTCAATAAAAGGAACATCAGATTTAAAAGGCAGGCTTATGGCTGTTGGGGGGAAATTCAGGCTGCTGTCGGTTGCGGTAAGTTTTTTGTTTTGATAATCTATGGTCCAGTTGCAGCACGAAATAATATTCACCCCAATAATGCCGTCTTTCCCGATACAATTCACCGGGGAATACTTGCCAAATTCCTCTACTACTGCCCCCAGGTCATAGAATTTCAAACCGTTCATGTCCAGCTCGGGAATGCGAACGACATCATTTACCTTTTTATTGCCGAGGGCGTCTCTTACAGTTATCTCCCCGATTTTTTTTAGTTTGAGAGAATCGGCAATTTTTTTAGAGATTGCGGTAGCCCCTGCTCCCGTATCAAACACAAAATCGTAACGGTCATTGCTGCCGTTTAGTCCTGCCTTTAGCTGGATGAGGCTATAAAGCTGGTTGAATGGAATTTCAGTTTTAAAATTTTTTGCCTTGAAAGTTATGAGCGAAAAGGTTACAACGCTTTTTACTGCCGTGCAACCGCTCAGCACAAAAGAGATGAAAGCGATAAGGGCTAATTGCGCAATTTTTTTTATCATTGGTTTTTTATATGTTCCTGTTTTGCAGCCGGATTGGTTATTTCTGCTTCGCCGAAGGATCTGGTACTATCTGCCAATTTGTACTTCCATAAGTGACACTCGCATTTTGAGGGCTTGTAGCTTTTACATTTTTGATGGTAATAATGTCGCCGGGCCTTAAAGCCGCGAGTCTGGCTTTCATGGGCTTGGTAAGCTGGTCTCCTTTCGTGTCTTCAGAATACTGGATTGCTTCTTTGCTGTCTTTCATGTGTGAAATGGTAAAAGTAAATGAGTTAACGGCATAATCTATCGGCGTACCGTCTTTGGCATTTATAACGGCCGCGGTTACCGTGCTTACATTGGCTACCTGGGAAAGGGTAACCGTGCCAGCCTCAATGTTGTCAAGCTTTACAACCAGGTTTACCGCTGAATCGTTTTGCTTTACTGCAAAACCAGACAAAGAGAGGATCGCAAAAATAAAGACCAATGGATATATTAAGCTGTTGTTTTTCATTGTGTTAGCATTTATTCCCGCTTTGAAATATCTATTTTTTACACAAATATAACACTTCATAGCGGCAAAGGGTAGAATGTTATTATCGTGGAAACTTTATATTTGACCCTGTAAACCATAAAAATGCAATGGCACTAAACGACAAAAAGGTCATTAACGGGTGGGCTATGTATGACTGGGCCAACTCGGTGTATTCCCTCGTAATTACCTCTACAATATTCCCGATATATTATGCATCTGTTACCGTAGCCAAAGACGGTAACGAATGGATTGACTTTTTCGGGATGAAGATCGTTAATACGGTCTTGTATTCTTACGCGCTGTCGTTTTCATTTCTTGTTTTGGCACTGTTGCTCCCAATACTTTCAGGAATAGCTGATTATAGCGGAAGCAAAAAGAATTTCATGAAGTTTTTTGCCTATCTGGGCAGTATTTCCTGCGCGGCTATGTATTTTTTTACGGGCAGAGCAAATGTTGAATATGGGATTATCTGCTCTGTAATGGCAAGTATCGGGTTTGGAGGCAGCCTCGTCTTTTACAATGCCTACCTGCCGGAAATAGCCACCCCTGAAAATTATGACCGGGTGAGCGCCAAAGGTTATGCCCTCGGGTATATCGGCAGTGTGCTGCTCATGATCGTAAACCTGATGATGGTCGAGAAAAAGGAATGGTTTGGATTTAATGATAATGTAACAACCTTCCTGGGCGACCCGACCCTGCCATCCAGGGTTGTTTTTGTAACCGTTGGGATATGGTGGGCAGGCTTCAGCCAGATTACATTCTCCAGGCTGCCAAAAGGCACGGCTAAAACCGGTGAGGGAAATATAATCTACAAAGGCTTCAAAGAACTGGCGAAAATCTGGAGAAGCCTCAAATACCTTCCCAAAACGCGTAATTTTTTGATTGCATTTTTCTTTTATGATATGGGCGTACAAACCATCATGTACCTGGCAGCCACCTATGGGAGCGACGAACTAAAACTCAAAAGCAGCGTACTCATCATGTCAATTCTCGTCATACAATTGGTGGCCATAGGAGGGGCGTATTTGTTTGCTTATGTATCCAAATTGAGGGGAAATATTTTTTCCCTTTCATTTATGATTTGTCTTTGGCTTATATGTTGTGTGTCTGTTTTTTTTGTGAATAAAAACGATCCGCATGTCGAACAGAAATTTGAAGCGGTAGCCTTCCTGGTAGGCATGGTGATGGGCGGAATCCAAAGCCTGTCGAGGGCTACTTATTCCAAGCTGTTGCCGGAAACGGAAGACCATGCCTCTTATTTCAGTTTTTATGATGTATGTGAAAAGATCTGCATCGTGCTGGGCACCGCATTTTTTGGCTTTATGCAGCAAATTTCCGGCGATATGCGGAATTCCGTTTGGCCGCTATTTATAGCGTTTATTATAGGGCTGATTGTTTTGCAAACAGCAAAAAGTCCTAAATTGAAAGCAGTGAGATAAAAAAAGGCGGGGTAAAACCCCGCCTTTTTATTATTGTGCGTTAGCCAATTATCACATTATCATATCAGCATATTGGCTTAGTACCTATAGGTATCACCCTTGAACGGGCCCTGTACAGGCACGCCGATATATTTAGCCTGTTCTTCAGATAATGTATCAAGTTCCACACCAACTTTTGCAAGGTGGAGGCGGGCTACTTTTTCATCAAGATGCTTAGGAAGCACATATACTTCGTTTTTGTATTTGTTATGGTGCTGCCAGAGTTCTATCTGCGCCAGGGTCTGGTTGCTGAATGAGTTCGACATCACGAATGAAGGGTGCCCTGTGGCGCATCCGAGGTTCACCAGACGGCCTTCAGCCAGTACGATGATCTCTTTGCCATCAATCGTATATTTATCCACCTGTGGCTTTATAGTGTCTTTGGTTTTGCCATAGGTCCCATTCAGCCATGCCATATCAATTTCATTATCGAAGTGGCCGATATTGCAGACAATGGCTTTATCCTTCATAGACCTGAAATGCCTTTCTTTAATGATCCCGGTATTGCCGGTAGCAGTTACCACGATATCAGCCCTTTTTACGGCATCGTCCATTTTCTTTACTTCAAAACCATCCATGGCAGCCTGGAGTGCGCAGATAGGGTCAATTTCAGTCACAATCACCCGGGCGCCTGCGCCTCTCAGGGATTGAGCCGAACCCTTTCCAACGTCTCCGTACCCTGCTACAACGGCTACTTTGCCAGCCATCATAATATCTGTAGCGCGGCGGATGGCATCTACAAGGGATTCTTTACAGCCGTATTTGTTATCGAATTTCGATTTGGTCACGCTGTCGTTTACATTGATGGCCGGAACCGGAAGCGTACCGTTTTTCATTCTTTCATACAAGCGGTGTACGCCCGTGGTGGTTTCTTCAGATATGCCTTTAATATCCTTGATCAATTCAGGATATTTGTCGAGGACAACATTGGTCAAGTCGCCACCATCATCAAGGATCATGTTGAGGGGCTGACGGTCTTTACCGAAAAACAGGGTCTGCTCGATGCACCACTCGTATTCTTCTTCTGTCATTCCTTTCCATGCAAAAACAGGAGTACCGGCGGCGGCAATTGCAGCAGCGGCATGGTCCTGGGTAGAAAATATATTGCATGATGACCATTGTACCTCTGCGCCAAGCTCTTTCAGGGTTTCGATAAGCACGGCAGTCTGAATGGTCATGTGAAGGCAACCGGTGATCCGTGCGCCTTTCAACGGTTTGGAAGCGCCAAACTCTTTGCGAATGGCCATCAAACCGGGCATTTCAGCCTCAGCGAGGGTGATTTCTTTGCGGCCCCAGGGCGCCAGCGAAATGTCTTTTACTTTGTAATTCATTGTTTTGTCCACGACAGTCTCCATAAAACGGGTTATTATTTTTTGTTAGTTTGGTGCAAAGGTAGGGAATGGAATTAAGAATTAAGAATTAGGAGTTAGGAATTTGTGCAGGCCTGTATAATGGAGGAAATAAAAAATTGGGATGTAAAGAATCAAAATCGGGCAAAAGATGTTATTTTTGGCACAACAAATTCAGGTTATGAAGTTAAATGCAATCATAGAAAAAGTTATGGAAATTGATTTTTTATGGTAAGATATGAAAAAGGGTAGCCAGAGGCTACAGGCTTCATCATGCGAAGCGTGGACGCTTCGCATAGCGTGGGGAGGGGCTTCATCATGTGAAACGTGGTGAAATAAAATTGCGAGGATCGGTTTCCTCTTTATTGGGAGGCTCTACATATAAAGTAACACTGTCAGATAATAAAGACGCAAATGGAAAACCAACGGGTAAGGTCGATTAAATGACGATTCAATCTTTCCGGAAGTTACAACAAAATAATCAATTACAACTATGACTGGCATGATTATTAAAAGAAATTTAATCAAAAAAATATTATATGGGCTATTTACATTATTTTGTTTGCTTATCTTGTTAAACCTATTTGCTTTTTTTAATTTACATAGTTGTGCTTGTTTATCTTATGGTCCTTATGTGGTTGATGTAAATAAATCAATTAATAAGCGTCTGCTAATTTGTAAATACATAGAAAGTAAATTTGGCCATGAAATTTATCTTCAACGGTATCTATTTATTGATAGCTATAAATTTATTTTTTACCATCCAATGAACACGTCAAAGGATTATGCATTAAGTTTTGGTAAAGGCACATTAAACTCAAGGTACGAAAAAGTTAGTGTATATTCAATAGATTCTGCAGGGAATGATCATATTGTTGGCGAATATCCTGACAAATTATTGAATATTTCCTATATACCAAAGGTTATTGAAATAAAAAGGAATAATAGGGTAGAATTTTATTATTTGAATTCATTTAACAACTACAATTATAAGAATAAATATAGTCCATCTTTTCTTAGAAAATTAACAATAGGGCCAATTAGTGAGGACGACTGGTGGAAATGATAACTGATTTACAATAGCTCCATTTATTAAGAAAGATGCATATATCCAAGCGAGAAAATATAATTTGGTTAGAATCTATTTAAAAAGATTATATAGGTACAGAGTGAAAGTTAAAATAAATAAAGTAAAATGCCAAATGGGGGCTCCCGCTTTGCGAAGCCTCCTGGCTTCGCATGAACAAGCCTGTAGCCCCCGCTTTGCGAAGCCTCCTGGCTTCGTATAAACAAGCCCGTAGCCTCTGGCTACCCCAATCTCCCTAACTTTGCCTTTTATGAAATCCCCCGGCCATATTGCCGTTCACAACTGGTTCTCTGCACAAAAATGGAAACCTTTCCCTTTCCAGGAGCAAACCTGGGATGCTTATTTGGAGGGCAAAAATGGTCTGTTAAACGCTCCAACCGGCAGTGGTAAAACCCTGGCGCTCTGGATGCCTGTACTCATTGACTGGATCAATAAAAACCCGGAAAGCTATAAAACAAAAAGCCACAATGGATTGCAGGTATTGTGGATTACCCCACTTCGGGCGCTCACCAAGGACATCCGGAAATCCATGCAAACCGTTGCAGACGAAATGGGCATTCCCTGGCATGCAAAAATCAGGACCTCCGATACGCCATCTGCCGATAAAACCCTGATGGGCAAATCAATGCCTGAAGCGCTTATCACAACGCCTGAAAGCCTGCATGTGATGCTGGCACGGAAAAATTATGCTTCCGTATTTAAAAACCTGCAGGCCGTGGTGGTGGACGAGTGGCATGAATTGCTTGGTAGTAAACGAGGAGTACAGGTGGAACTCGGGTTATCAAAACTCAGGGCTATATGCCCTGAGTTAAAGATATGGGGCATTTCAGCTACCATCGGCAACCTGGAAGAGGCGCTGGATGTAGTTACCGGAAATTCTCAAAAAGAAAAGATTATCATCAAAGCGGATATTGAAAAACTGCTTAATATCAACACCATCCTGCCGGATGAAATAGAGCGTTTTCCCTGGAGTGGCCACCTTGGGCTCAATATGGCGGACAAGCTCATCCCCATACTGGAAGCCAGCCGTTCTACCCTGGTATTTACAAACACACGCGGCCAATCTGAAATCTGGTACAAAAAGCTGTTAGACATCTATCCTGATTTTGCTGGCAACATTGCAATTCATCACGGGTCGCTTGACAGGGAAGTGCGCGACTGGGTTGAAGACGCTATCCACGAGGACCGGTTAAAGGTAGTAGTTTGCACCTCAAGCCTGGATTTGGGGGTTGATTTTGCTCCTGTAGAAACGGTTGTCCAGATTGGCAGCCCGAAAGGGGTGTCGCGTTTTTTGCAGCGTGCAGGCCGGAGCGGGCATAGGCCGGGTGTTGCCAGCAATATTTATTTTATGCCTACCAACGCGCTTGAACTGCTGGAAGCGGCAGGATTAAAGGAGGCCATCGGCAGGAAAATGTTCGAGGAACGTAAACCGATGGACAAGCCTTATGATGTACTCGTGCAATATCTTGTAAGCCTGGCAGTTTCAGACGGCTTTGATTCTAAAGAGCTTTTTGATGAAGTCAGGACCTCTTATGCGTATCGAAACCTGACCAAAGAAGAATGGAGCGAAGCCCTTGATTTTATCAGCACCGGCGGTGAAACGCTCAGGATGTATAATGAGTTTCAGAGGGTGGATAAACTCGGGGCAAATTTCTATAAAGTTACGCAAAACCGTGTCGCGCTAAGGCACAGGCTGTCCATAGGCACCATTGTAAGTGACCCGATGATGCGTGTGCAGTTTCTCAGGGGTTCCAACCTGGGCTCTATTGAAGAATCATTTATTTCCAGGCTGAGCCCCGGCGACGTTTTCTGGTTTGCAGGCAAGCCTCTTGAGTTTTTGAAAACCAAGGATATGGTAGCTTATGTGAGGAAAACGACCCGCAAAAGCGGCATCATCCCTTCTTATCTTGGAGGGAGAATGTCATTGACAACGCAGCTCTCGGAAATGGTGCGTAAAAAGCTGAACGATTTTAATAATGGGGAGATAAATGATGAGGAGATTATCAAGCTACTGCCGCTGTTAGACCTTCAGCAACAGTGGTCTGCCGTACCCGAAGAAGATGAACTACTCATTGAAAAAATAAAGACCGCAGAGGGCTATCATATTTTTATTTTTCCGTTTGCCGGCAGGTCAATCCATGAGGGACTGTCGGCCCTTATCGCTTTCAGGCTTTCGCAGCGTCAGCCTGTAAGTTTTTCCATTGCCATGAATGACTATGGTTTTGAGCTGTTGTCTGCTGAGGATGTGGATATTGAACATGCCATAAAATCAGGGCTATTCAATCCTCAATATCTCCGCGAAGACATTTTGCAAAGCGTAAACGGCGCAGAAATGGCCAAAAGAAAATTCCGTGAAATTGCGAGGGTATCCGGCCTGCTGTTTACGGGTTATCCCGGTAAAACGAAAAAAAATAAACACCTGCAGGCTTCGGCAAGTTTGCTCTTTAATGTTTTCAGGGATTATGATCCTGATAACCTGCTCATCAGGCAGGCATACGAGGAAGTGTTTCGTTACCAGCTTGATGAAGACAGGATCATGGAACTATTGACAATTGCAGGCCATCAAAAAATAAAAATTACCCACCCTGAAAAACCTACACCCTTTGCATTCCCTATTATGGTGGACAGGATGCGGCAGGAACTAACTTCTGAAAGACTGGAAGACAGGATATTGAAGATGAAACTGGAACTGGAAGGGTAGAAAAAAATTAAATAATAACCCGCTCCATTTATATTAAAAGGCAATAAAATGTATAAATATCCTGTTGTATCGTACATTTGTGGTTTTAGGGCACTGCGGAAAGATGGAAGAAAACACACCCGGGATAGAAATTATTAAAATATTAGTAAAACACAAAAGGCCCATAGCCATAGCTGTAGGCTTTGCCGCTTTGTGCAGTATTATCATTACCACCCCGATCATTATTCCGCCGCAATACCTGGCGGAAACAACTATTTATCCGCCAGGATCTTATACAAGTTCCGGCCTTTTAAATTCTGATATGCGGTTTGGGTCTGAGACCGATATTGACGATGAAATACAGATACTTCATTCTACGATTCTCAGGGATTCTATTGTGAATAAATACCATCTTTATTCCCATTATAAAATAGACACGCAAAGCGCCAAAAAGACTTATTATGTAAATAAAATATACAATGAAAATGTCCAATTCAGTCAATCCCGTTACAATTCCATAGAAATAGATGTGTACGATGAAGACCCTGCGATAGCTGCTGCAATAGCAAACGACATTGTAAAAATGGGCGATGAGGTAAAAACAGGGATTGTTAAGAAGAATTTAAAAATAGCCTTTGAACTGGCATCCAGGCAATTGACTGAAAAAACAAAGGAAATTGCAGATTTAGGAGATTCAATTATTTATCTCAAACATAAAAATTATGATGACGCTATAAATCTCCAAAAAAGCCATTACCTGGCAGAAAAGGGAAATGTTGACGATTTGCGAAATTCTATTGTGAATATCAGGAATGAAGACAGTATATATGACTTTGAAACCCAGTTTAATTCAATCTACGGCGCTTACCTAAAGGCCGATGCAGAATATCTTTCCGATTCAGGGATGGTAAAGGTGATGCGGAATAATTTTAAATCTGGCGATTCCGTTTTGGTAAGGAAAGAGGCCGAATTCCAGGGCGCCCGTATTTTGACCCGTCAATTGGCAAATAAACTAGCAAAACTGAACCGTTCCGATAAGAAATACAATGCCTTATTCGACAGTTACAAATTTGAAAAGGAGATATTAAGCGGGTTAAAAACTGAATATGAAACTTCAACCAGCACTTTTGAAAAGGAATTTGATAACCTGAAACTGGAAACACTTAAAGGCCGGTATACTTCTGAGATGCAATTATATAATGTTTTCAAAACGAAATATGAACTTGCATTGAGCAACGTGACGGACCAGGTACCCGCTTCATACATTGTGAGCCCCGCGGAAATACCGGTTATCAAAGCTTATCCAAAGAGGTTACTTATCATAGGGCTGGTTACTTTAGGCGCTTTTTTACTTTCGATATTATTTTTCACAATCTACGGGAACATACATCATATCAGGGAATTAATTAAGGACAAAGACTGAAATGAAGGCAATTTATTTCAGGCTTCCGCTATTCTTGCTGGCAGCTTTGGGTATCTGGTTACTGGTTGCCGTTATTCCCTATCCTGAATATACGATTTCAACTGTTATACTAGTAGCCGCAGGGCTGTTGGCCGGCTTCATAGATTATAAGCTGATCTTGTTGCTTTTGTTTCTTGCGCTTCCCTTTTCTATTGATATTCCATTAGGCCTGGGGGATAGTAAAATATTATTTCCCTCAGAACTGATAAGTGTTGTTTTGGCGATAGCCCTTATGGTCAGGTTTCTTTTCTTTACAGGTTTTAAGAAAAGTTTTTTTGCGCATCCGGTCACCATTTTTATATTGTTCTATGGCCTGGTGCTTGTTTTTACCTCGATTACTTCTACCATACCTCTTGTATCGCTTAAATTCACATTTATAAACCTGCTTTATATCTCTGTCTTTTATTTCCTCACTTATCTTTATTTCAGCGATAGGCCAAAAAATTATCACTTATTGTATTATATATATGGCATTTCGGCTTTCCTGGTGATAATATTTATCCTGTACAAACAATCTATATTAGGTTTCAGTAAGGGCACTGCTTCCGATGTTACATGGCCGTTTTACTCAGACCATGCCATATACAGCGCTTGCCTTGCGATGCTTTTTCCTGCATTCGCGGCATTCAGTTTCCTAGGCAGAAAACTAGGTTTGCGTATTTTTATAAGAGTTTTATCCCTGGTTGTTTTATTTGCAATATCCGCAGGCCTTATTTTTTCATATAGCCGGGCGGCCTGGGTAAGCCTGGTAGTTGCTTTCATTTTTTTGTTGTGCCTGCTAGTCAGGGTCAAACCTGCTTATTTATTGGTTGCCATATTGGCGGCAGGCATCATTCTTTTATTTAACCGGAATTCTATTCTTGATTCGCTGGAATTGAATAAATATAGTTCTTCATCCCATAATCCCACCATAGAACAAGAGACAAAATCCATCACAAATATCAGCAGCGATATTTCAAATGCCGAAAGGATTAACCGGTGGAGCTGTGCTTACAGGATGTTTCTTGACCGGCCGCTAACAGGCTATGGCCCAGGCACTTTCCAGTTTCAATACCTTAGTTACCAGCGGCCAAGTGAAATGACCTATATAAGCGTGGTTACCGCTTACAACAATCCGGCAGGAAAGGGTGGAAGCGCCCATTCGGAGTACCTTCTTGCATTATCAGAATCCGGCATTTTTGGGTTTATTGGTATCCTTGGCATTGTTTTGCTTTCGGTATTTTACGGTATGACTGCATATTACCGGTCTCAATCCAAAAAAGAAAAAATTATGATTGCGGTTGCACTGCTGGCCATTATTACGTACTCGAGCCATGTGGTTTTCAACAACTACCTGAACGTTGACAAAACTGCCAGTCTTTTTTGGATGAGTATATGCCTGATTGTAACATTGGATTCAAAAAACAGAAAACGAAAGGAACTTGCTTCTGGAGAGTTGGAGGACAGGACATCGGAATTAGAGGCGCCTTGAAAAAGCGCTCCCCGCATTTGCTCCACGGTTGAAACCGTGGGCTGGATTCACGCTCTCCGCTCTTCACGCTTTTTTTCTAACTTTGCACCATGCATTCAACGTGCTTTGAAATCAAAGGACAGCGGCTATGTCTCCTGCCCGAAAAAGCTATTTTCTGGGAGGAGCAAAATATGCTGATGCTTTCTGACCTTCATTTCGGTAAATCAACGCATTTTCGAAAGGCTGGTATTCCAGTACCGGTGAAAGTTTTCCAAAAGAACCTTGATGTCCTTTCACATTTGTTGGATAAATGGAATCCTGCGGGAATATGCTTTCTCGGTGACCTCTTCCATAGCGATATTAATATCGAATTCGACTGGTTCCATGACTGGACAAAACAATATCCCGCATTGAAAATAGAACTGGTTAGGGGCAACCATGATATTTTCCCTGCATCCGTTTACAAACAAGCCGGGATGAAGGTATATCCGCTTGCCGTTCACAAAGGACCTTTTGTATTTGCCCATGACCCTCAATACAATGTCCGTCCCGATGATTATGTTATTTCCGGCCATATCCATCCAGGGGTGCAGCTCACGGGCAGCGGCAGGCAAAGCTTATGCCTGCCATGCTTTTATTTCGGGGAAAATCAGGCGCTTTTACCTGCTTTTGGGGAATTTACGGGGTTGGCGCTCATCCGCCCGAAGAAAAGCGAGAAGGTTTTTGTGATAGGAGAGGGGAAGGTACACGAGATTGGGAAATTAAAAGATTAAAATTGGAAAATTTCAGTACCTTTGCGTGAAATATTCACCACAATGGGCAAAGGCAAAAAGACAAAAAGAGAAATGGTAGTGCTGGTACGCAAGTTGAAACGCGAGCGCGCCTTAAAGCAAATCGTGAAGAGAACCTTCACCAAGCCTGAAGAAGCTGAGGTTGCCCAGAGCTAAGATTCACGATTTATTTCGCGACCCGTGCTTTTAAGCCCATGGTTTCAACCGTGGGGAATCAAATACAAAATTATGTCTCTAAACCGTTTTAACGGTTTGAAACCACATCGGTTGCTGTTTCAATAAGTCATAACCGTTGAAACAGTTAGATATAGTGTGTCAATTCCATAATCCCACGGTTGAAACCGAGGGCTATTTATACCCACTCATCTTTATCGCCGTTTCAATCATCACATCCTTTTTTGGGTCGTAGGTCTCCTTTAGGTCCATCGCATCCAGTTTGGATAGCGTTTGCCAGAAACCTGCTGTAAACCCGCTTTCGTATTCTTTGATAATATCATAAGATGTTTTGCCTGTCTGCCTGTATATCAGCTTGATAAGCAGCTTTCCCTGGTAGGCTGATAAATCCTTGAGCGTTTGGGCATAATCCTTTACCATCTGCTCCCTTTCGGTCCGCAGGTATTTTTTACGGTCGTGCTTTTTGTCCATGGCCGCCATTTTGGTATCTATCTCATGCATTTTATAGGCGCAGAGGTTGGCATACTGCATCAGGTATCGCACATTTCTCAGGAGCCGTTCCCATTCCTTTTGTTTTTCAAGCGTTGCGGCATCGGGCGGGGGAGGCGATACCCGTGTATCCTGGAGGGTATAAACCGGAATGGTATCCCCATGTTCTATCACAAACGGAAGCCTTTTTGCAGTTTTCAGGCTATCTTTTTGTTTGGGGGATTGGGATATTGAGGTATGTACCTGGCCGGGAACCTTCTTGATGATTTTAGAGCTATCCTTTTGGGAATAGGCGGGGTGCAGCCCTATTTTGAGCAGGTAAATCAACAAAAACAAAGTGGCCCTAAACATGGCTGGGGATGTCATACCTATATAACCCCAAAGATGTGGCTTTTAGTTTTATAATCGGTATGTTTTTATAAAAAGCTGAACATGGCGCCACCTACAACCTGGAACCCTCTTACCGGGTAGTTGTCCCATACCTGGTACTGGTTGCCGAAAATATTGTTCAGTTCTATGAATACCTTGAAGCCCGGGATGTTCTCAAAAGCATAACTGATATGGGCGTTTGCATCTACAAAAGGTTTGAGGGTTACAATGTTCTTTTCGGTGAGGTCTGTTGCGTAGCGTGAGCCAACAAAAAACACATCCCCGCCAAATACGATCTTGTTTTCTATCTTATAATTACCAGTCAGCATCCATTCAAAACCAGGCCTTTCGAACGGCTTTTCTATGGGCAGGGGCTTTCCGTTAAATTCCAGTTTTGATACTGTGTAATTGTTGAAGTCTATTTTCGTATTCAGGTCCAGGTTTTCTGAAAATGTCCAGCCCAGCTCACCGTGAAGGTTGATAAGCGTGGTGGTCCCGTTATCATATACCGGCACAAACTTTCTGCGATCTGTTGTATCTTCCACATAAAAATAAAGATTCTGGTAGTTGATAAATGCCGCCCTCAGCAGGAATGAAGAACTGCTGCTGAAACTTCCTTTCAGACCTCCAAAAAGCTCAAATTTATCGTTCGTGTTCCGGAGTTCGGGAGCGGTAACCATAAATGGGTTTTCATAAGCCAGTTGCCTAAAAGTATTCTTCTCCATTCCCCCTGTAATTCCGCCAAATACAGAAAGGTATTTATCCACGAGGTCCGCATTAATATTCAGGTCGGGATAAAAATGAAACGCGGATGTATTTGAATCTCCTCCGTCACCTGCTGTTTTAAAGCCGAGGTACAACCGCATAATGCCTGCTTTAAAACGATAACCTGCATCAATTTTTAGCAACGTTCTGTTAATACTGGATTCCGTTTTATAATTCATATAATCATAAGAGGCGTTCAATACGATGTCATTGGTATTCAACGGTTCATCAGCCATTAAAGATGCCGTTATATCATTCTCGCTTGTCTTATAATAGTTCTGGAACCCATCATATCCAATCCCAAAATTGTACCTGAGTTTTCCCGTATCAGCTCCTGTATTTGCAAAATGGGCTTTGGCATGAAAATCATCAAATGCCTGGTAATCGGAAGTATTGGGTTTTAAACTGTCCGGAATGGTTGCATAAAAATGGTTAGCTGTTCTTTCAAAACCTATATCGCCGCCCAGGTCGTATTTTGCATTGATAATATGACTGCCATACAGGTCAATTACATTGTCACTAAAACCTGAGTTTTTCACCGGCCCGTCACCCGACCAGTGTTTCAGGTCAACACTAAGCAAATCTGTCCTGTTCCTCAAAGTATTATAAAACGCCTCAAGGTACAGGTTGCCATAATTCCCAAAATCTCCCTTTACAAAACTCTTATTCAGCTCATGTAGGATGTCCTTCTTGATAAAAGCCGGCTGTATTTTTGATTTATATACGGTTGTCGGTAAAAGGTAAGATTCTGTAGTATAGGTCATTTGCGGCTTTTGCACCGCAATATTTTCCTGTACCGGCGTTACATCAATCTTTACCGCGTCTGCAAGTTTTGGCTTTATATCGTTCATCTCCGTGATGACACCGGTTAGGCCGCCGTTCCCTTTATCCTGGGCGTGGGCATCAAGGAAGGATATACATAGCAACCCTCAAGCAACGAAATATTTTATAGCTGTCCTCATATTATTTCCCATCCTGCATGTCCTCCTTTTGTAGGTTATTGGTGCTGTCTTTTTGCTGCTCCAGGTTATTCTTTCCTGCAGGTATTTTCGATTCTTTCTCAATGATCTCCTGTAGTTTGTTCTGCGCTATTTTTTTCAAGTCTTCGCCTTCATAGTTATCAATGATTGATTTCAAAGTGCTTTTCGCCTGGAAATTGTCCCCTGTTTTCTCAGAAATATCTGCCGATAAAATAAACGCTTTGGCTTTCCAGTAATCATATATATCATACCTGTCTTTCAGGCTGTAAATAAGGTCCTGCGCGTCTTTGTACTTGCCCTGCTGAAAGTTTATATAGGCCACGTTATACATGGATTCTGCCCCGATTTCTGATTTATCGTTTTTATAAACCGCGTCAAAGTTGGGCAATGCCAGGTCCAGCTGGTTCAGGTCCAGCTCGCTTTTGGCTATATAATATTGTGCCGCATGTTTGCTGTCTGCGTCGGCGTATGCCAGGTTCAATATCTTGTTCCCGGTTTCAATGGTCTCGTTGTACATATTGAGGTTAAACCCGGCCCTGAGTTCCCCATTAAAGGCAAGCAGCACATTTTCTTTCTGGTTTGCAATTTCCTCAAGCTGCTTATATCGTTGGTAGGCCAACTGGTAGTTTTTTTCATTGAAGCATAATGACGCATCATTCTTTAGCGACTGCTCCATGTAGGAGTTCGGGCTGTTGGCTATTACGAAATTATAATCGTCAATCGCCTGTGCATTTTGACTGTTCTTAAATTCGCAATCTGCTGAGTAGTAATGGGCATCCACGGAAAAGAAACCTTTTGGGTACTTATCTAGATATCTCCTGAACGACCGTTCGGCGGCATTACAATCGCCATTGGCAATATTGCTGAAAGCCGAAGCGTAGAGGATGGAATCCTGCTGCGTACTTTTGGCCGAACCTCCTGGCAACGAACCGTAAAAGGTTTCAAGACTGTCTGTCATACCCCTTGAGATGTAGCTGTTCTGGATATTTTTCATCGCCTGCCGCGCCTGTGATGAATGGGGGTATTGCTGCATGATGTTCCTGAATATCGGGATGGCTTTATTGTCCTGGTTCATGTTCACATATATCTGGCCGATATTCAGCTCTGCGGCAATAAAGTAAGGGTTCTTGGGATAATTGTAGTTCAGGCTTTTATATTCGCTGATGGCCTTGTCGTAGTTCTCATTGTTTTTATAGGTTTCTGCAATCTCAAACAGGGCATCATCGGCGAGGGGAGAGGTCTTGGGTACCAGTTCCAGGGTGGAAATCTTATCGTTGTCCCTGTTCTGCAGCCCGAGTATAAGCCCCTTCTGGTAAAGGGCATAATCGCTTTCAGGGGCTTGCATGTCAATAATGTTGTTATACCCGTCCAGCGCCTGGGCATAATCTTTGAGGGCAAAATTGCAATCGGCTTTTCTTAAAATGGCATCCACGTACCGGGGCGTTTTACCATTCTCTTTATCCTCATCCAGGTATTTGACAAAGTAGGTCCTGGCATTGATGTAATTTTCTGTTTTGAAATAGCAGTACCCTACATTATAATAGGCCGGGCTATAGTAGGGCGTTTCCCGGGATTCATCTATGGACAAAAAGGTTTTATAATTGGTGAGGGCCTTATCAATATCACCCGTCTTATACCTCGATTCGCCCGCCCAGAAAAAGGCCAGCGCCTTAATCTTCCTGTTTTCAGGATACTGGAGGCTTTTGGAAAAATACCCGAGGGCATCGCTGTACTGGTGGTTGCTGAACAGGCTTTCCCCATACATATAGAGGATGCGCTGGTATGCTTCATTGAGGCGGGTACTGCGGTTGTGGATGCTTTCTAATATATCGAGGGCTTCTTTTGGGGATTCTGAAGAAACGAGTATCTGCGCGAGTATTTCCTTTGCTTCGTCAGCGTGTTTTGATTCCGGGTAGTCGTTCAGGAATTTCTTGAAAGCGTCAATGGATTCTTTGGGGAAGTTGAGCTCATAACTGAGCTTGGCATAGTCATACAGGGATATTTCTTTGATGGCAGGCACAAAATTGAGCCCGGCGGCAAACTGGAAAGCCGCCCTTGCTTTTTCTTTGTCGCCTGTTTTAAGGCTGGCATTGCCGATGTTATAACTAACATCCTGCCCGAGAGAATCTTCATTGATGGTAATTCCGTTAAAGTTCGCCAGGGCATCGGCATATTGCTCCAGTTGCATTTGTGCATAACCGAGCTGGTACAGGTGGTGCTCCGTGAGGGTACCGGTGTAGCTCTTGTAATATTCTACCGCCTTGTCATATTTTTTCTGAACGAAATACGCCTCTGCCACAAACAGTTTTATATCTTCATATTTATCTGTTTTAGTGTCTTTTAGCGCCTGTTCGCCCAGCGAAATCACTTTGTTGTAATCACCCTGTAGCAGGTATATCTGCATGATATAAACAGGCACCACGGTTTTGAATTTTTTATCTTCCCTGATTTTTTCAAATTCAAACAAAGCGCCCTTATAATCGCCATCCATGTATTCGATGTTTCCATAATAATAAGAGGCTATGGCCATGTTAGCGCCCGGAATATCTTTAACCTTTGCAAAATAGCTTTTCGCTTTAGCGTAGTCTTTTTTCCTGAAATAGGAATACCCAATCATAAAGTTAAACTCTCCCAGTTCATTGTCGCTCAGGTCGCTGGGGTCAACTTTTTCAAAGGCTGCCAGCGCCTTCTCGTAGTTCTTTTCCCTATACTCAAACTTGCCGAGATAATAATTGGCGAGCCGCGCTTTCGGGTTTTCAGGATATTCCTGCACAAACCTGTTCAACAGCGCTTCGGCATTGTCCTGGAAAAGCTCCATGGCTGAAATGGCGATATAGTATTCAGCATTTGCCCGCAGGTCTTTGTTGATGTCTTTTGTATCCAGGTAGTCATTGAACGCCTGCTCGGCAGCCCCGTAGAAACGGTTGTCAAACAGTTCCTTGCCCTTTTTGAATTTGGCGAGTGGATCGCTGTCTTTCTGGGTTTGCTGCCCAAAGGCAAACGATTGAACCAAAATAAAAAGAATGAAAATGTATCCCGATTGATAACCTTTACCCATAATTTTATAACGCATCACTTCATGAAACAGATATGAAACCCGAGCGGATTTTATAGAATTCAAAATTAGGGGTATAAAGAGATAGGCGCGCAAAAGGTTTATGCACCGTTGTGCGTAAAGAGGAGGTGAAATGCAGGGTTTAATAGGGTAGGCCGGTGGATAAGTATGGGAGGGGAAATTAGAAATTAGAAATTTGGGTTTGCGCGTCATTGGCTTACGCCGGAGTAGCCTTGACCCTAAAGGGGACTATCCCGAGTTTTATGAAGAGAGCTCATTATGGATTATTTTATCATCGAACCATCGTAAGTCCCCTTTAGGGTCAGGGCTATGGCTGCAATTCCATTTGCGCTGCGTATCCATTCTTAAATAAGATTCTATCTTTGCTTTTCGCTCTTATGTATTCGCGGCCAGCCTGAAAACATCAACAAGAGCCAGGATATGACATGGATAATTTAAATGAGGATATATTAATTAACCTTCCCAAGGATTTACAGATGGCATTTGGATTGACGATAGTAGAAAGAATGTTGCCAAATTATCTAAAATACATTCAATTAGGCAATTTGGGTAATTATTACTTGTTTCGGATTACAACCGATAAATTGTGGGAGTTTGCAAAAAGCCACAAAAATATCGAGAAAATAACTGAAATACAATTGTCTATAGAAAATCAAATTCCTGATGCTGACTCTGTGACTTGGACAAATTGGACATCTGCGGCTCTTGATTTAGCAACGGCCTTGACCGAATTATTAAATTTTACTAAAAACGGGAACTTAAGTCACTTAAAAATGGCAATTCAAGCATCAATTGACAGTGTTTATATGAATGTAAATGACCCAAAAGATTTGCAACTTACTCATTATGAAAATATAGTTAAAGACATGTCGGACTCAATTGTTCAAAGAGAGCTTAAAATCCAGCAAGAAACACTTAAGTTTATTGATAATTTTAAAGATGACATAAATAGGTGCATCAATTCTTTGTACGACCAATGGCATAACACAAAAGAAGGGTCTCTAAATGTGTAAAAATTGTCTTCCCCTCAGAGCCTCCCAGCACGCAACTTGTTCCGAAAACCGCAGACGGTGAGTAGGGGACTCTGAGGGAAATCCGTCAGTTAAATCGTATAATTGCTGTTAGTGGAGACCCTCAGAGTCCCCTGAAAGGCAAGCGGTTTGGGAAGGGCATCACGAAGGGAGACCCTGAGGGAAAGAAAACTTTTCGCAACGGCGCTTTTCTCATCCAAAATCTCTTGCTTCGCTAAGATTCGTGTCAGCTGGTGAAAGAAGTGTGCTCCCTTCGCTATTCGCAGTCGCTTTTACTCATCATCCTGGAACTCACCATCCTGGATAGGGTCAGAATCATTGTCTATTTGTACAATTATTTTACCGTTTTTACCTATTACCCCCCACATATTTCCAATTCTTACGCCTGTCTGTCCATCCGAAAAATACCCCGTTGTCTCGTCGTAGCGAAGAGGAATAATAATTTTTCCATCCTTATTTATATATCCCCATTTCCCTTTCTTTTTTACTGCGGCTAATCCCTCCCTGAAAGGCCTAATTTCATCATATTTATATTTGGGACGGATTATTATTTTTCCCATCTTATCAATAAAGCCCCACATACCGTTTATTTGTACCGCTAGTTCAGTACCAAAACACATAGCTTCCTGATACTTAGGCTTGACACTAATTTTGCTCTTTAAAAGCATAAATCCCCAGCGACCTTTTTTGTTGAAAATTAATAAGTCCTGACATAAATGAATATTATCATATATCAAAGGAATAATTGTATTATTTGTAGAATCAAAAAAACCATATTTGCCATTTGCTTTTACAATGTAAGAACCCTCATTATGCATTTTCACGTCATCATATATAAACGCTGATACTTCCTTTCCCCGACTGTTTATAAAAGCCCATTTATTATTAATTTCAACTGGTATAATTGCATTCCACTCAAAACTTAATCTATCGTACCTGACTGGCGTTACCTGTTTTCCATTTTTATTGATATATGCCCACTTTCCGTTAATTTCCCCTGCTATAGGTGGATGCGAACCACTAAGATAATCATATATGGGCGGAATGATTTCTTGCCCCATACTATCAACCATGCCAAACTTACCCTTAATTTTTACTTTTGTAAAAAGACCACCCGAATATTCCGGAATATCATCATATATAATGGGTATGAGTTCCTTACCTTTAGAATCCACAACGCCATACTTTCCATTTAGCTTTACCTTGACCTTTTTATTCACCCATTTATCTACTTCATCATATTTTATTGGTATAATTTCAGCCCCACCGGCATCTACCCTTCCCCATTTTCCGTTTAACTTTACTTTTGCATTTTGTAAGTCCATGTCGTAAACGATTTCATCATATTTTATTGGTATCAATATTTTTAGGTTCCTGTCCATTAATCCAACTTTTTTACCTAACATCACTTTTATCCTGCCATTATAAGAACACCACAACGCGTCAAATATAGGTGGGAAAGCTTCTAAACCGGTTTCTACGCTAAGGAACCCAAACTTCCCTCCTAAACTAAATTTATAGAAGTTACCACAATTATCTCCTGCCCCTGCAATTGAATCGTATTTGAATGGGGAAATAGTTTCATCCATGAGATTAATCAAGCCCCATTTTCCATTGGCTTTAGCAAAGACTCTCCCCAGACCAGGATTGGTTATATTTCCGTAAATATAACTTAAAGTATCATAAATAAAAGGAATAACCGTCGTACCCTTTATATCAATAATTCCCCACTTGTTTTTTAATTTTGCTTGTATAAGCGTGAATTCGATAGGGTAAGCTGTTTCTATTATTTTGTCATATATCGGGGGAATTGCTTCGTTCCATGCCGTGTCATAAAAACCCCATTTACCATAAGCTGTAAATGGTTTTAGTCCGCCATACCAATCATAAGGATAATCATCCGGGTAAGTGTTTAATATTTGCACAGTAAGAACTCTCTTGCCACATTCCGGAAATTCAGATGTAAGTGTTCCTTTATGGCGACTATAATAATCGTCTCTTTTATTATTGTCTTGAGCGAAAATTAAATTTGGCAGGAAGAGGAAAAATAAGAAGATTACAAAAAAATATAGGAAGCCTCTATTTTTATCTAATTTACTGATCGCATATAGTCTGATTTTATACAAGAAGTTGTTTTCTCCCATCCGCCTTATGCGCATCATCTCAAACCTGGCCTTGCCGGGTGATTCCACCGACAAGTCTATCAATTCGTGAACTCTCATTATAAAAGCCATCATTTTGATATGTATGAAATTCAAAATTAAGCATTCTTCATAATTTCCCGCCCCTGTAATGTTTTTCACCAGTGCCAAAGGCATTCATTCTGACAAGCGTTCTGCCGTTGACCGATTTCAATCGGTGGCGCCATTCCCGCCCTTGTTGGTGTTTTTCACCAACGAGCGTTACGCCGTTGAACGATTTACATCGGCGCTATCTATTAATTAAACGGGGTTTCCAATCATTTCGTTGACGTCACCGAAACGATCCGGATGTCCTTGTTCTTTCAAGGTGTTAAATGTAGTGTCACTTGGAAGTGTGGAATGGATAAAAGTCTATAGACCTTCTATTGGATATTGCGGGAAACTGCTTTCAAGGGCGGCGTCTTAATTCCACGGGATGGCGGGTCAAACCCGCCATGACGCCTTGAGGACAGTGTTGACGCAAACTTTTCGCAACGACGCCTTTCTCATCCAAAATATTTAAAAAATATTGCCTTATAACTACCTGATAAAAAAGTAATTAAAAAATATTTTTCAGCAACAGCCAGCCACTGGGGTAGTTCGCTATATTAGTATATAAACCAATGTGCTGATGTGCCAATATGCTGATGTGCTAATTCCTTCGCACGCGTGTTTGTGTCGTCCTGAAAAAGTTGATTAATTTCCCCAAAATCCAATGAACCCCATCAATCCCCGTTCAGACAATTTTCCATTGCAAACTATTGCAAAATCATTGCAAAACCATTGCTCTTTTTATTGCTATTTATGAATTAATGCATTGAATATAAGTAAAATAACATACTAAAATGAAATTTTATTTTTTTTTCTATGTACTTGCAGCGAAAAAAACGCAGCGAAACGACAACAGTGATCGGTCTTGGTTCCGGGGCAAGCCCGGAATGACGGGGTAAGGGTCGCAAGGGCAGACGAAAAAAGCACGTCATTGCGGCAAAGAATTCGAGGCACGAGAATTCTGAAAGCCGCAATCCCTGGCCCCAACGCTCCGAGGCAGCAACAAAGCTTTTTCTTCATATCAACTCATTATCAAGATCTTCCCAATGCGGGTTCATTTTACTTACCAATTCATTTTTCCATTCCCTTTTCCAGTCTTTTATATTCTTTTCCCGCCCAATAGCCTCTTCAATGGTATGAAAAGATTCATAATAGACAAGTTTGATACAATTATATTTTGCGGTAAACGAATTCGGAAATACTTTGGTTTTATGCTGATATACCCTTGTAATCAAATCGGAAGTAACTCCGACATAAAGAACTTTGTTGTTTGCGTTGGTCATGAAGTAGATGCACCCTCCTTTTTTCATGGTTGCGAAGTAGGAAAGAAGCTCCAATCTTGTCTGGAGATCGGTCACGAGATTGCGGGTCAAGCCCGCAAAGACGGCATTGTTGGTGGTTCGAGATCGGTCATGGGATTGCGGGTCAAGCCCGCAAAGACGGCATTGTTGGTGGTTCGAGATCGGTCGCGAGATTGCGGGTCAAGCCCGCAAAGACGGCATTGTTGGTGGTTCGAGATCGGTCATGGGATTGCCGGTCAAGCCGGCAAAGACGGCATTGTTGGTGGTTCGAGATCGGTCATGGGATTGCGGGTCAAGCCGGCAAAGACGGCATTGTTGGTGGTTCGAGATCGGTCATGGGATTGCGGGTCAAGCCCGCAAAGACGGCATTGTTGGTGGTTCGAGATCGGTCACGAGATTGCGGGTCAAGCCCGCAAAGACGGCATTGTTGGAGAATGTATCACCACCTTTGAATAAGTTTGCACAATAATGACAAAATCAGAAATCGCGCAATACAGGCTTCAAAACCAGTTGATACTGCAACCTCCCAAACCGGTGGCTAAAGACGTGGATGCAACTTCAGTGAAAAACATTGTCTCCTGGCTTGGCGCTATGCAGGGACAGGATTATGCTGCTACATTGTGGGGAATTGGGCTACGACTGAAGGGCAGTCATATCCAGGATATAGAAGATGCCATTGTCAGGCGGGAAATCATCCGTACCTGGGCCATCCGCGGTACCTTGCACCTTGTTGCCGCCAAAGATATTTATTGGCTGCTGGAACTCGTGGCGCCCAGGATAATAAAAGCAAGCGCGGGCAGAAGAAAACAACTGGAACTGGATGACAAGATAATATCGAAAAGCCATAAATTAATTGTGAAGGCCATGGAAGGCGGTAAAACATTAACCCGCAAAGAAATAAGGCAGATACTCACGGATAATCATATTGCTTCTAATAATTTCAGGCTCGATCATATCCTGCAATACGCCGTTATGAACCGATTGATAACCGAG
>Ga0134126_10001331_pt1 | contig 31386 bp, 21 predicted proteins | sample KB31752_FD_96881 | JGI IMG/M metagenome (GOLD analysis project Ga0134126, IMG submission 96881) | Terrestrial soil microbial communities with excess Nitrogen fertilizer from Kellogg Biological Station, Michigan, USA - KB3-175-2 | ecosystem: Environmental > Terrestrial > Soil > Unclassified ... | reverse complement strand
TTTATTTGGATAGGCCGGCTTGTTTTCGGTTACCACGCGCAGATTAACGGCGCCCGGCTGTTGGTTATCCGGCCTCTTCGGATAACCCGGCCTGTTTTCGGCCACAACTTCCTGGCTAATTATACCGGGTTGCTGATCTGTCGCCGCGTTGTTCCCCCTTATCGAGAAAGCTTTGGTTTTTTCATCGCTTAATGCAATTGTTTTACCACTTCTATAGCCAAAAAACTGCACGCTTAACTCATAATCACCGGCCGCGAGCACGCAGGTCCGCCCCAAAAATGCAGCCGCGCTGTATCCATTCCACTGTTTATTAACGGTATTGAAATTTGCGACCGGAGCTGTATTGATAATAAAGTCCCCGCATACTTTAACCCCTCCCCTTGTAATAATCACCAGCAACCTGCTTTCTCTCACGGCAGGATCTACCCCCCCATCGACCGGCCGGGCGCTCGCGGCGATCATAAAGAACGATTTTCCCATTCCCCAATTGGCTGTATTGGGATCGGGCGAGGAAGGAAGCAAAATGTTAATTCCGGTAATAGGATAGTTTTGGGCAAATACCTGTGTAGAAAAAACGGCAAACAGAATAACAAGAAATTTTTTAATCACTGATATTTTGTTTTCCATATTAGGGTAAGGAAAATGTTATTAATAATGCGCCCCGATTCTTTGTTAAATTAACCCTAATTGTTGGGCGCCGCAAGTTACCTGGTGCAACATGTATGTATAAGTGATTGACCGACAGGTATGAATGAGTCTGCGGTGAAAGGCCTTAACGCTGCGCGCCCAGCCAGGCCTGGCATAAGCCTTGCGGTATAAACAGCATAATTTTATTACCCGGATTTTTTTCGCTTTCAAAGGCCGGCGACATGGTGATAGTGATAGGGTTTGCCCCAAAGCGGCTGAGGGCAGCAATACGTTTTTTTATCAATTCCATTCCCCTGCTCCTGTGGCCATTTGGCGCCTTTAAGGCAAGGCTGTTCGCGATACCTATTCCGTTATCAGCAATGGTTATCAACAAATTGCCGCCCTGCGACATCAAATCGATCGTTATCTTTCCCCTTATCGATGATGGCATAATCCCATGCAGCAGGGCGTTTTCCAAAAGCGGCTGCAGGATCATTGCAGGAATCATCCAATCTTCGATGTCCAGGTTTTCGTCAACCGATAGCTGGTAGCTAAAGCGGTCGTTAAATCGCATTTGCTCCAGGCGCAGGTATATTTTTATATTCTCCACTTCCTGCTCAAGCGGCACAAAGGATTGCTGGGCGGCCTCAAAATTTTTGCGTATCAGGGAGGCAAAATCGCTGAGGTAACGGTTGGCATTTTGCCTGTCCTGCAAATTGATATAATGTTGTATGCTGTTGAGCGCATTGAACATAAAATGCGGGTTCATTAATGAAGTAAATGCCTGTTGCTCAAGGGATGCGAGCTGAACGCCCGCAATTTGCTTCGCTAAATTTGCTTCCTTCGCGCTTTTAATACGACGGTTAAGCCAATAAATCACAGCCATCTGTAACAAAAAAGCGGTGATTAGCCAAAACCAAACAGCCTTCCAAAAAGGGGTGGCTATGTCAAATTTAATGGTGAGTATTTTATGGCTGATATTCCCGTTAACATCAACGGCCCTTACTTGCACCGTATGATTGCCGCTGCCCAATTCAATGGCCAATGTGTTTTCATTCAAATCGATCCACTGCCTGTTTTTATCAAGCGTATATTGGAGGTTTTTGAAATGGCCGCTTAGTTCTATCCCGGCAAATTCCATCTGTAAGTTTTGCTGGTTATACCCGAGTTTATAAAAAGGCGATATTACGGTATCCCGCTGATTAATACTCATATGGATCAGTTGCACCGGGATGTTGAACTTCGGGATGGAAGCGTTGGCAGGCAGTACGGTAATACCGCTTGCAGTCGCTGCGTATATAGTATCGTTCTGGCAAAGCAACTCGTTTATCACATTTGATGTCAGCCCGTCATTCACGGTCAGATTTTGGATAGTATAAGTAATGTTATTATTTCGAAGCGCGTAGTTAATAACGCTTATGCCCCCTGCTGTACCAAGCCAAACCTGGTTTTGCCGGCCAGGGGTTATACTTCGGGTGGCGTTGTTAACTAATCCCTCTTTGTCAGCCAGGTGAAGCAATACTTTTTCATCTTTCAAAACCAGTAGCCCATTGCCTGCGGTGGCAACCCACAATAAACCATCGGGCGTTAGACAAAGCCCGGCGATCCTTTCGCGCAGCAACGGGTAAGCCCGGGCATATGGTACCGTGACGTTACGATCATAACTGTATTTATATAAACCATCCGTGGAGCCGAAATAAACCAAACCCTTAACATCGCTGGTTAATGCAGTGACCCTTTTGCGAAGTGCATTTAACGTTGTTAACTTTTCGGTAAGTGTGTTTAATTTCTGAAGGCCGAACGATTGCCCGACGATGATTATACTGTCGTTATATGCAACCGCAGTTTTGCCAGGGATGCCAAGATTTTTTTTATAATCTGAACAAATGCCGCTTTCGGAAAAGCTAAATATCTTATTTGACGAAATGAGAATTTTTCGCTGCCTTGCTATTAAGCCGTTTTTTTGAATTGTATTAACCGAGATCTTTCGCCTGCCTGATGCTACTACTTCGCCATAAAAATTTCCTGCCAGCACGGTACCATCCGTTTTACGGGCAATGCTCAGGAAATTGGTGTTCGAAAAGCCCGGGGGCATCGCAACCTTATCAAAGTTCCTTTTTTTAATGAGGAGCAAACCTTTGTCAATTGTGCTTACCCACAAATTATCGTTGCTGTCTTTATAAAGGGAGTTCGGCAAATAGTTGCCGCTTACTACCGCCTGCTGTTTCAGCGTGTTTTTATCAAAAAGATATATCTTGCCCGATATACCCAATAAATAAAAGCTTTCCGGTGTAAACTCAAAATTGTTGTACGCTTCGGGAATAGCAACAGAATCGACCCTGAAACGAACCGGATGAGCGTTAAAGTTACTGTATATATAACATTTACCTGTTACGTAGCTTAGTAAATAAAATTTTCCCTCGTTTTGTGCTACTACAGGGTGAGGAACAATTTTGCTGATGTGGATTAGAACGCTGTCGAGGTATTGAGTACCCCGTTTTAAAAATATTTTAGACTGCCAAATTTGTTTTGAAGGATCAACAAGGCTTTCGCCATAGGTCAGCTCTGTGCCATCCTTATTTTCCTTTACAAAAAACCAATCGTCGCGCCGTCCGGGAATGTACGATGTAAAACGCCCATCCCTGTAAATGAACGATCCTTTTTCGTTGCAAAACATTATGCCGCCGTTTAGCAGCGGGAAAAAATGCATCACCCCGGTACCTTCCGGCACCATGGCGAGGCTTTTATCTTCCCTGGCGTTAATAAACCTGTTTTTTACCTCGTCAAAATAAGCGGGTTTTTGCTTAAAACAATTCACCCATATGCGCCCGCTGTTTTCTTTTACAACAGCCAGTACTTCGTTGTCGGGCAGGCCTTCACGGGTAGTAAAAACCTGGAAATGCTTGCCGTCGAACCTGGCGATCCCGGCGTCTGTAGCAACCCATAGAAAGCCTTTGTCATCTTCGATACAACGGTAAACGTAATTGCTGGGTAAGCCATCGTTCACCGTAAAAGCTGTGTAATTTGCGACCTGGGCCCGGCCGGCCGGCGCAATAAAAAAGAAGAGCAAAAACAAGCATCTGCGCCGCATAATTTAAAGTTAACGATCCGGGCCGCAATTAGTATGACTTTATTTGCCAAACATCAGGCTCGCCTTTTTCATTTTTTCAAGAAACATGTCAAGCTGCCTGCGGCTGATGCTCCAATGATTGCCATCACTCATTTTCACAATGCCGCCGTCAATTGTACTATACTCCTTTATATATTTCAGGTTAACAATATACGACTTATGTATTCTCGCAAATTGGTCCTGGTCAAGCAATTCTTCAAAATCTTTTAGCGTTTTGCTGATCACCAGTTTGTGCATATCCTTCATGTGGATTATAGTATAATTACTGTCGGCCTGGAGCGACACCATATCGTCAACTTCAATAAAACTGATGCTGCCTAATTGAGGCAATGCTATTTTTTTCGGCGGAGTTGCTTTTGCTATGGTTTGCAGCAGGTGCTGTAATAACAGACTGTTTTGTTCAGCGGCGATCGGGCTGGCCAGGGCAAGCTTTACTTTTGCAACCGCCTTTTGCAGCTCATCAATATTTACCGGCTTTAAAATATAGTCAACGGCGCTGGCCTTAATAGCTTGCAACGCGTATTCGTTGTAGGCGGTAACAAAAACCACTTTAAAAGTTTGATTAGAAAGGCTATTCAGGAATTGAAAGCCATTTTCACCCGGCATGTTAATGTCCAGGAAAACCACATCTGCTGTATGTGATTCCAGCCAGTCGCGTGCTTCAGCCGCGCTTTGCGCCTTACCGGTTACCGCAATTCCTTCACAATCATGCCGAATTAAAAATTCCAGGTTCTCCAGGTTATTAATCTCATCATCAACCAGTAAGGCATTTAACATCACAAATTCATTAAAATTTAAAGGTAAACATTTTAAAAGCTAATTATTTGCTAATGAGTAACCGCTTGTGCAGGTTGCGTGTGGTGAGAAATGATTGAGTAAACGGTTTTTTGGATGGTATGGTCGATCAAAGCCATTCCTTATATCAATCCATTTATTGGGTCAATCAACTTCTGTTCATTAGGTATTATTAGTAGAAACAATAACAATTACTGTACAAGACTTTATTTTCAATAGGACTTAGGTTAGCATGTAGCGGAAGCATTTCGAACTCATTTTTTGAGATCGTTGGTAATTTCTTAAATTGCATTAGAGTGTTTAATAGTTTGATCTTAGTTTTTTAAGTCTAAACCTGGTCACGTAGAACAAAAGGCCAAGTCGAATAGCGGTTGGCGCAAATTTTTGATTTTAATAGACTATTTTTGCACCCTTATAATTAGCGTTGAAATTTTATAGTCTGGTTAAAAGAGTTATATGGTCGTAGAAGCGGGAAATGCGGAAAAATTCATATCCGTGATGTTCAACTTGAGTAATGCGATAAAAAGTGAGTCCGAGCACTGCTGCAAGATCTGTGGTGATCTCAATGAAAAAGAATTATTTATTATCGCTTTTATCGGGGAAAACAGAAGTGTTAAAATGAGTGATATAGCTGATTATTTGCAAGCGCCTCTGAGCACATTGACTACCATTGTTGATAAGCTCGTTACCAATAAATTCCTTGTAAGATATAATTCTAATGACGACCGGCGTGTCGTAAAAGTTGAACTTGACAGGAAAGGAAAGGCCTCTTATACAGAATTCAAGAACCGGAGAGCGACTGTGGCAGAAAAGGTATTAGGCCATTTAAGCGAAACGGAGCAGGCATCACTTATTGCTAATCTCGCTCAGCTCGTCACTTCAATTAAGCTTTAATATTTTTTTGTGTATTTAGTTCGTTAATCGTACTATTTCAGTTTCGTAATAAAACAGAAAGATTATTTGGTTAAATACTTCGATGGTCGTACTATTGCATAAACGAATTAAATATATCCAAAGAATAGAAAAAATGAACGAAAGCATATTAATAACCGGAGCAAATGCCGGGCTTGGGAAAGAGACTGCCCGACAGTTAGCATTAAAAAAAGAAACAAAAAAGGTAATTCTTTTCTGCAGAAATCAAATGAAAGCCGAAGCCGCAAAAAAAGACCTTGAGGAGAAAACAGGAAAAAAGATTTTTGAAATTGTAATTGGCGATGTTTCAGATGCGAATTCGGTAAGAAATGCAGTAGAAAAAATAAGGGAACCTATTGATGCGGTAGTTTTAAATGCAGGTGGAATGGTTGGGAAAACTGCTGCGCAGGCTACGCCTTCCGGTATGAATCAATTAGCCGCTGCAAATATCTTAGGTCATGTGGTTTTAGTAGAGGAATTAATTAAGCGTGATAAGTTAAGAAAAGCAGTGCTATTTGTAAGTGCGGAAGCTGTGCCAGGCGTAAAGAGTCTCGGAATGAAACCGGTTGCAATGAGGGCTTCTTCGGTAGATGAGTTTGCCGGCGTTCTTGATGGTTCATATTTTGGCAATAAGTTCGATGTAACGCAAGCGTACGGATACGTTAAATATGCGGGAACGATGTGGGCGTTATCAATGGCAAGAAAATATCCTGACATCAAATTTGTTGTTATGAGTCCCGGGAACACGAAGGGAACCGGGGCGCCGGATAATTTGCCCCTGGCAATGCGCTTTATGCTGAAGTATATTATGATGCCTGTTGTATTTCCGTTGCTAGGAGACATGGTGCATGGTATAGAAGCAGGTGTAAAACGCCTTGTAGATGGCATTTCGGAAGATCGATATAAAAGCGGCGTTTTTTATGCAAGTAAAGAAGGCAAGTTATCTGGGGAAGTGGTTGACCAGAGCACTTTCTATACCGATTTGAAAAATACTGCATTTCAGGATAACGCTTATGAAGCAATTCACCGTCTCATAAAGTAGGTTTGAGAAGTATTTCATATCAGGAGCCTAAAGTAGACTCTAGTAAATGAATAAGCGGCAGTTGTTAAAGGATTGGATAGCGGCTTATAAACATTCAAAACCAACGAAAAATTATGTAAGTCCTGACGTTTTGAAGTTTTTACGGTCAGTACCGCTTCGGTGAAAACCAATATAGCAAAAAAGGGCAATTTTCGCCAGAAAATGCCCTTTTTTATTAAGTGCGCCCACCTGGGCTCGAACCAGGGACCAAAAGATTATGAGTCTTCTACTCTAACCGACTGAGCTATAGGCGCGGTTTTTATTGCTGTTTTGCGGGTGCAATATTAAGACTATTTTTTGGTTTGGTCAAGAACGCGCCCTTAGATATTTTTAATCCAGGAGGCTGGAGAGTTACCTTTTTAATTCCTGCAAAGCATTAAATATAAAAGGTTGATGAAACTTTGTATACAAAAAACCAGCCGTTTACATCCGTAAAATTGCAGTTCAAATTATTTTTTTGGTAAAACGGATTGAACAGATATTTTCGTAATGTATTCATTTTCGTGTTACAATATTAAAGCAGCGCTTTTTTTAAAAAAGAATAATATAGCTTAAATTATAAAAAACAAATTAACGCTTTTGATATGTTTAAATGTTACTCTACTAAAACGTTCACTGAGTTGACTGTCAAATCCATCTGCCTTTCGTACTGCCAAAGTTGATACCGATGCTTTACAGCATCTAATATATAGCCGCCCTGATTAGCTGATTTATTTAAACTATTATTAAACCCCGGCATAACCGCCGTAATTTGAGATACATGAACAAAAACCTACACAATTTACAAGCCTTGTTTAATAAAGAAGCCGCAATAAAACTTTATCGCGGCTTCTTTTATTGTACCGTATTAATTTTTGCGGTATTGTTGATGGCACCCCGGCAGGCTGCGGCGCAGGCTCCTGCCTTAAGTTACAGCACTCCCCAAACCTATACAGCGGGCGTTGCTATTTCACCGCTGGCGCCAACCAGCAGCGGAGCCATTAACCTTTCGTATGGCGGGGGGAATGTATTTAGTAACCAGGCCACTTTTTTCCCTTACAACAGCCCCGAGGCTATTGCTGCCGATGCGGCCGGCAATATATATGTGGCAATGGGTAATGTTATACTCGAATTTAACGCCGCGGGGAATGTAATAAAGACTGTATTAGGCCCCGGCACCATGACCCAGGCCCATCAAATGGTGCTGGATGCAGCAGGCAATATTTACCTGACGGACCTCAACAGAACCAGCGTACTTGAAGTGCGCGCTTCTGATGGCGCTGTACTCAACAGGGGAACAGGGCTTAATAACCCCATCAGCGTGGCGGTAGACCGGGCAGGAAATATTTATGTCTCCGATTATAACCCGGGCAGTGGACAGGTGACCAGTTCGATAAAAAAGATACTGGCGGGAACCGATAGCACTGTCACCGTAATGAACCAAGATTTTACCCCTTATATATCACTTGATGCCTCGGGTGACTTGTTTTACACCAGTTATAATAGTTCGGGTGTGAACACCCTGGTAGAGCTTGCGGCAGGATCGGCTACGCCAACTACCTTGCGGCAGTTATCGCCCACTATTACGGCAATGATCGTCGATCCGGCCGGCAATGCATTTGTAGCGAATGAGGGCGTAAATAATTCTAATATTCTCATGTACCCGGTAAGCGGCGCCAGCCCAATTGGCGTTGGCAGCGTTACCATGTCTAACGCCATTAATTTAGGGCTGGATTATAAGGGGAATATCTACGTTGCCGACATCATTAATAATCAACTTTTTAAAATAGATCCAAATGGTGGATTTTTCCCCAGCGACCTACCGCCGGGGTTGAGCTTTGACGGCAATACCGGCACCTTCAGCGGCACACCAACAGCAGGCAGCCAGGCAAAAAATTATACCATTACTGCTTACAACCATAGCGGTAATACAAGTGCCAATGTAAATATTAAAGTGCTGGCAAGTGATGCCGGCCTTTCGAATTTAATAATCGGGAGCGGTACATTATCACCTGCGTTCGCAACCGGAACAACCGCATATACTTCAACAACGTTAGCAAATAGCGTAACTTCCCTTGATATAACGGCGGTAGCTGACGATCCGTCAAGTACCATCGCCATAAATGGAGCGGCTGTCACTTCGGCTGAACCGGCGACTCTCCCGCTGGCGCAGGGCCTCAATGTTTTCAGCATAGTAGTTACCTCAACTGATAATTCGACAAAGACATACACGTTGACAACTGCGCGGACGGCAGCACAGGCTACCGTTAGCTATGTCAGTCCGCAGAAATACACCATCGGTACGGCTATTACGCCGTTATCTCCCACCAGCGCTAACGCCGGAAGCTTTGGTTCCTATTTAACCAAACAGGCTGGCATAGGCAGCGGCTATAACACACCGTCGGGTGTAGCGCTCGATAATACAGGTAATTTGTACGAAGCCGATTACGGAAGCGGCCAGGTTTTAAAGGTGCCCGTAGCGGGGGGAACACCGGTGGCTATAGGCAGCGGTTTTATTCATCCGGAGGGATTAGCCGCCGATAGTGCAGGCAATATTTACGTGGTTGATAGTGGTAATAACCTGGTCAGGAAGATACTTGCTGGCACAAATACAACAGTTTCCATTGGGACTGATTTCGCTTTTGGGGCGCCGAAGGCCCTTGCTGTTGATGTTAACGGCAACGTGTTTGTAGCTGATTTTCAAAATAAAAATATAGTTGAGATACATGCCGATGCATCGGCAACAAGCGTTTATGCAAGCACATCAAACGGAACCAATCCTTTTGTAGCGCTCTCAGGTATTGCGGTAGATGCTGCCGGAAATGTATATGTATCTGACAGCAGCGCAGCGCAATTAACAAAGATACCTGCCGGCGGGGGCACACCCGCATTGCTTACACCATCTTTTAACGGTGCAAACGGGCTGTCGGTAGATGCGGCGGGCGACCTTTTTGTAAGCGATGCTGGTAATAGCCTGGTAAAAATGATTCCCGCGGGTACTTCCACAGCAATAGTTGCTGCAAGTAATCATACTTACGGCCTGGCGGTTGATGCCGCCGGCGACCTATTCATCGCTACAAGGACCCCGGACAATATAGCAGAATTAAACCCTATAGGCGGCTATTTTATAAACAAGCCCTTACCTGCCGGTTTGAATTTTGATTACAGCACCGGCGCCATCAGCGGTACGCCAACGGTAAAAAGCCTGGCAGCAAATTATACGGTAACTATTAATAATTACTCCAGTTCGGGCACGGGCAACATAAATATTCGCGTGGGTTCAGGTAATACCGCTTTGACAAGCCTGGCTATCAGCAATGGGACATTGTCGCCTGTTTTTAACAAAGACAGCCTGAGTTATGCCGCGACGGTACCTTATGCTGTTTCATCAGTAAATTTAACCCCAACCACCAGCGATAATACGGAAACGGTTAGTGTAAACGGTACAACCGTTGCATCGGGCTCCGCAGTTAATGTACCTTTGGTGGAGGGCAGCAATACCATAACTACATTAGTTAGGGCAGAGGACGGCGTTTCAACCCGCACCTATACCATTGCATTAACCCGCACGATAACTGTTGCAACGCTGTCCGGCATAACATCCGACGCAGGTACTTTAAGTCCTGTGTTTGCAGCTAATACTACCACTTATACACTGCCCGAAGCTAACACGGTAAAATCTGTTGGCCTTACCATAATCCCGGTTGATCCGGGGGCTACAATAGCGGTTACTACCGCTGTTAATGGCGCGGCCGTAACAGGAAGTGGTAACGTATATGCAATTGGTTTAAATGCGGCTACCTCGACGCAAAGCGGCAGTAATGCTACAACGCCGGTTAAAATACTTGTAACAGCAATAAACGGAACTACCCAAAAGGAGTATGATGTTAACATAACACGGGTGTTAAACTCCGATGTAACCCTGTCAAACCTGACACTCACCAATGTTAATTTACAACCATCCTTTTCTGCTGGCGAGCGTTTTTATAGTGCATTCGTACCTTATTCGGTTTCATCAACGGACGTAACCCCAACTACAAATGATTCGCTTGCTACGGTCACTGTTAACGGTATAGCAACTGCATCAGGTACCGCCGCGAACGTTGCACTGGTTGAAGGCAGCAACACGATAAGTATCGTAGTAACGGCCCAGGATGGCACGACACAAACCTATAGCGCAACAATTACACGTGTAGCGGCTGAAGCGAAACTGGTTAGACTGCTTGCCGGAGCGCCGTTAAGCCCGGCATTTGATCAGGCTGTTAACACATATACAGTAGCGGCATATAACTACATGAACTCGGTGGATCTTACTGTGGATCCTTCCGATACCAGCGCGACCGTAGCCGTTGTTACCGACTTAGATGGCGCAACTATACTGCGCAGCGGTACGTTCAAAGATACCTACACGGTAAGTTTGACTGGCAGCGCTGCGAGCCGGACCGGCAACACTATTTCCGCACCGGTCACTATTACCATTACTGCAGCCGACGGCAACAGCCAGGTGGTATATCATGTTACCATAAACAAAGTATTAAGCTCCGATGCAACGCTGTTTACATTGGAATTTTCAAAAAGCGGTAGTTCTTTTGTACCCATAAACCCCTCTTTTGACCCCGCAGTGACCAGCTACACGGCGTCAGTACCCTACACGGCTTCCACGGTTACCGTGGCTCCTATCGCCAATGACCAAACGGCGACGGTTGCCGTAAATGGAACGCCAGTGGCCCGGTTCGCAACAACGGATGTAACATTAGCCGAAGGGGATAACACGATAAATACAGTAGTTAACGCACAAGACGGCACTGCCAGTCAAACCTACGCCACTATAATAACGCGCCAGGCGCCGCCTGTTACTTTATCGGCTATTAATGTTTCAGGCAGTCTGGCCCCGGCCTTCGATCCAAATACGACTTCATATAATGTAACCATTGATCATACGCTAACATCTTATGATCTTAATATAACAACCACCGATCCGGGTGCCACTATCGTTCTTACATCAGTTAAGGATAATACCGTTATTACCGGCAGCGGGAGCAGTTATACCGTCGCATTAAATTCCACTACTTCCGACAGGGCGGGCGGTAACCTGGTTACACCGGTAAAGGTCGTGGTAACGGCCCTCGACGGCGCCCAAAAAGAATATGACATTAATATCAACCAGGCCATCGGAACGGATGCGTCACTGTCGGGCCTGGGGGTGAGCTACGGATTTGTATCACCATCATTTTCGGCAGCAACGCACCATTATACGTCAACCAGGGCGCCGTCTACGCTTACATCCATACAGATCAACACATTTACTACCGACCCTACCGCAATGGTCACAATAAACGGTGTTAGCCTTGTAGCCGGTGTGAGCGGCGCACAGTTTACCGTACCCTTGATATCAGGCAATAACACTGTAAATGCGGTAGTTACCGCGCAGGACGGGACGACAACCCAAACCTATACTATAGTAGTTCCGGTCGGGCCGGCCGATGCCACGCTTTCAACGCTTGCATCCAGTTCAGGTGGCGTGAGCCCTGCTTTAGATCCGGGGACAACAGACTATACCAATATGGCCGCCGCGGGGGTGTCATCTGTTGATATTACAGCCATCCCAACTGATTCGGCAGCAAGCGTCTCTGTTTATACCGGTTATGACAGCGTAACCATCCCAGGCAATAACAACGTATATACCGTTAACTTTAATTCAACAAATTCCTTTAACTTTCCAACTTACAGCGGCACACTCGTTGTAATAAGTGTTTTAGCGACGGACAATACCCGTAAAACATATAATCTTAACATAACCCGGCCTATAAGTACTAACGACACGTTGTCGAATATCTCGTTAAGCACCGGCACATTAAGCCCGTCTTTTAATCCGGCAACTACCTTTTACCAGACAACGGTACCGTATGCCACGTCTTCATTCACTATAAATTCAACCGCTGCCGATGCAAATGCCACTATCACATTGAATGGCTCGCCGGTTGTATCCGGCACGGCAGCCAGTGCAAATGTAGGCTCCTTTAATTTTATAAAAGTTACGGCACAAAACGGCACGTCACTGCAATATTTCGTGTTTGTAAATCGCGGGCCGGCCGATGCCACATTGTCTGGCTTAGCAGTAAGCGCCGGTACATTGAATCCGAGCTTTGATCCAGCAATTACCACTTATGTGGCGCCGGTATCGAGCACGACGTCATCAATAAATATAACGCCGACTACTACAGATACGGCTGCCACAGTTACCGTTAATGGAACGCCCGTAACATCAGGTACTGCATTTAATGTGGTATTGACTACAGGCGACAATCACATAAATACCGTCGTTACCGGGGCTGATCATATCGCCACCAGAACATACCTAACTATCGTTAATCGCCCGCCTGCAGATGCAAGTCTGTCGAACCTTACAATAAGGCCGGGCGCATTGAGCCCCTCTTTTGACATAAACAATTCCTGGTACCAGGAAACGGTACCCTATTCTGTTTCATCGGTGTTTATCACGCCCACGGCTACCGATCCTAATGCAATTATTACGGTAAATGGCACAACCGTTGCCTCGGGCAGGGAAACCAGGATTTTCTTAGTACAACAAAATAATTACATAAACATAGAAGTAACCGGGCAAGATAGCATTAACCACCAATATTATACTGCGTACGTAATTCGTGCAAGGCCCGCCCAGCTAACCAATTTAATAGTAAGCGCCGGCGCACTATCGCCGGACTTCACTCCGGCAACTGCCGCGTACGCGGTATCGGTACCCGATTCGGTAGCATTTATAGCCATAACACCATCCGCCGACCCAGCCGCTACAATAACAGTAAACGGCACACCAATAGCTTCAGGCGCCGCAGCCACTATAAATTTGTCGACAGGTGCTAATGTGATAACTATTGTTGTAACAGGCAAGGACCTCTCAACTTATACCTATACAGTGACCGTAACCAGGTTGCTTGCACAGCCGGCTATCACATATGCGAGCGCCACCAAGACTTTTTTCAGGTATGTTGCCATTACGCCGCTTTCACCTTCGATTGCTGGAGTTTTGGAGCCTGGTTACGGCAACATATTCAGCAAAATTGACAGCACCAGCTTTTCTAACCCTGCGGCTATTGCCGCGGATGCAGCGGGCAACATTTATGTCGCTAACAATAACCCCACGATAATTTACAAAATTGCGTCAGGCGGAACACAGCATGTTGGGATACGTTATCTCCAAAAGAGCACATCGGCACTAACATCGGATGCTTCAGGGAATCTGTATGTTGGTTACTACGGTGGCATTAAACTGTTACCGGCAGACGGCAGCGCGGCACAGGATATTTATACCGGATCGTATTTGGTGACAGGAATAGCCGTTGACGCATCCGGGAATATATTTTTTACCACTACGACCACCCATGGCGTTTATAAGGTGGCAGCGGGCAGCACCAGTACCACGGCTCCTGTACTTATAAGCAACAACTTCGGTTACCCTAATGGCATTGCGATAGATGCTACCGGAAATTTATACGTGATGGATGCTTACAACACCTTAATGAAAATACCGGCAGGCAGCAATACCCCAGGAGTTGCGAATATAAACGTAAACAACGCTACAGGCGTATCGATAGATAATAATGGTAATATATTTGTGGCCGAATATTCGGGAATACTTCAGGAAATACCGGCCAACGGGGGATCTGTAATTACACTGTTTAGCTACCCATCGTCGGGAGGCCCGGGCGGAACAAGTATCCAGGGTATGGCGCCCGACGGGAAAGGCAATATTTACGTAGCTGAGTTTACTTCGGGCGTGGGCATAATTGACAAGGTCGCCCTGGGCACCTTTGGTATAACACCCCAGTTACCCAACGGCCTTACGTTTGACAGCCAGACAGGTATTATCAGTGGTACCCCAAAGGCATTATCGCCGTCAACAAAATACACCATCACGGCCGGTAATGATGGCGGTAACACTTCAGCCACTGTAAACATAAGGGTAATAGATAATACCCCCGAAGGCATTACGTTTGCTGCCATCAGCGCAAAAACTTATGGCGCAGCTGACTTCGACCCCGGGGCTACCAGTACAAATACGGCCCTCCCGGTTACCTATGCAAGCAGTAACCCCTTAGTGGCTACAATTGTTGCCGATCAAATACACATCACCGGCGTTGGCAGCACCACCATTACTGCGTCGCAGGCGGGCGATTCGACCCATTTGGCCGCGGTCGACCGCACCAGGATATTAACTGTTAACCCTGCCCCTCTGCAGGTAACAGCCCAGAATCAAAGCAGGTATTACGGCGAAGCTAACCCGGTATTGACGATTACCTACACAGGTTTTGTAAACGGCGAAAACCAGACCGCCCTTACTAACTTGCCGGTTGCCGCAACCACGGCTACAGCTGCTTCTGCGCCGGGCCTTTATCCTATTATACTTTCCGGTGCTGTGGCTGCTAACTATAAAATCAGCTACACTGCGGGCTCATTGCGAATAAACGCAGGTTTATTTACTTTCGGCCCGCTGCCGGTGAAAAAGTACGGCGATGTGGACTTCGCACCGGCGGTAGCCACCTCCGGTATAACCTATGCCACCAGCGACCCCACCGTTGCTCAAATAGTAAATGGCAAATTACATATTACGGGTGCGGGTACGACAAACATAACGGCTTCGGTAACTGGCCAGTCGAAAACACAGCTGCTAACGGTAACCAAGACTAACCTTTATATCAGCCCCGTATCGGCGCAAAAGTATTTCGGCGATCCGAACCCGGCGCTGACTGTAAGCTATAGCGGGTTTGTAAATGGCGACACTCCTGCCAGCCTGACCAGCCCTGCCACAGCCACTACCGCAGCTGATGCATCTTCGCCGGTTGGAAACTATACGATTACAGCCAGCGGCGCCGCCAGCTCAAACTATAACATGATTTACAACACCGCCGTGTTAAGCGTGAAGAATGCCGGCTTCAACTTCGGGCCGCTGCAGGCTCAGACCTACGGCGACGGCGATGTCGTTCCGCCAGCTACGGGCAGCGGCATTACCTTTACCAGCAGTAATACCGCGGTAGCCACAATAGTTAATGGTCGCCTGCACTTTGTGGGCGCGGGATCCAGTATAATTAAAGCCACAAGTGGCGGTGCATCGATCAGCCAGGTTTTAACCGTTAAAAAAGCGCCCCTTACCATTACTGCTGACAACCAGGAACGCCAGTACGGACAGGCGGACCCGGCATTCACTTTAACCTATGCGGGCTTCGTAAATGGCGATGGCCCGGCAAGCCTGTCCAGCCCGGTGACGGCTACCGCAAACGACAACGCCACTTCGCCTGCAGGCGGCAATTATAACATTGTACCGAGTGGCGGTTTCGCTGCAAATTATGCAATCGCCTACAGGCCGGGTAAACTAACTATCTATAAAGCGATCCTTACAATTGCTGCCGACAATAAACAAAAAGTAGTCGGGGATGCGAATCCGCCGCTTACCATAACTTATTCCGGTTTTGCAAATGGCGAAAATAGCAGCGTATTAACCACACTGCCTGCAATCAGCACCACTGCCGATGCAGCATCGCCAGTTGGCGTTTACCCGATAGTAGTAAGTGGCGCGGCGGCTTCCAATTATACCCTGTCTTATATTCCGGGTAAACTATCCGTGCGTACTTCATTACCTGGCGGGACGGTCCCAAGTTTTGCCGCATACGTATCACCGGTCGCCATGCCGGCGGCTGACGAAGAGATCAAGGTAAACCAGGCCGTGTCGCCAAATGGCGATGGTATTGATGATATACTTACCATTAACGGATTAACCAAATATCCCGATAACAAGCTTTCGATCATGAACAGGAACGGGGCAGTAATATTTACCGCCAGCGATTATGCCAAACAGGGCCACCAGTTTGACGGACACGACCTTAAAGGTAATCTGCAGAAGCCGGGCACCTATTTTTACTTGCTCGAGTATAAGGATGGCGCCCAAAATAAACGAAAGACCGGCTTCATCGTGTTAAAATATTGATCAAATAAACACCTCCATTGCAAAGAAGCTGCTCTCAAAAAGGCAGCTTTTTTTATGGCCTGTTTATCTATTTCCTTTTCCAGTTCTTTAAGAAATCACATATTTGCGCCGGCAAATTTCATTTATGCAGCATATAAAAAACATCATATTCGATTACGGTAATGTAATCTTCCAGCTCGATTTTCAAAAAAGCCAACAAGCCTGGAAGGATTTAGGCATCGATAACGCCGATACCTTTTACGGGCATAAGGTACAGGATAAGATTTTTGATGGTTTTGAAAGCGGCGATGTTCCGGCAGATGAATTCAGGGAGTATATCAGGAAAATATCTGGCAATCCTGGTTTGACTGATGAGCAAATAAATCATGCCTGGAACAGCCTGCTTGTTGGCGTACCCGAAGGCAACCATGAGCTGCTTCTGAGCCTGAAACCAAAATATCGCACATTTTTATTGAGCAACATCAACCCTATCCATTACGATTACATAATGAATTACCTCGAAGATGAGTTTGGTTTCGACGGCAATGACCATCTTTTTGAGAAGGTATATTACTCCCATTTAACCGGCAAGCGCAAGCCCAATGCTGAAATTTTTGAGCAGGTATTGAACGAAAACAATCTTGACCCGGCCGAAACCTTATTTATTGATGATAGCCCCCAGCATATTGCCGGAGCACAAAAACTAGGGATACAGACCTATTTGATGACAGCGCCTGATAATGTGCGAGCGTTTTTCAAACGCCTGCAGTGGTTAGAGGTTGGCGATTAGAGATTAGCCTTTTTTTTCTAATCTCTAACCTCTAATTAACTAACCTTCTCCTCCCCACTTCCTTTACAATCAAACTCAGCTCACGGCTCATTTGGCCGGCTATGGCGGTGTTTTCCTGGGCTCGTCTGAACAGGTAGGGCAAAACGGCTTTTATAGGTCCGTAAGGCACGTATTTAGCCACGTTGTAATCTGCATTGGCAAGGTTAAAGCTCAGGTTATCGCTCATGCCCAGCAGCTGCGAAAAATATACATTCGGGTTTTTATGGTCGATGCCTTTTTTGTTCAATAGTTCGGCGAGCAGGCGGCAGCTTTCTTCGTTATGGGTGCCAGCCACAAAGGCAATTTGGTCAATATGGTCGATACAATACGCAAGCGCGGCGTCATAATCCCGGTCAGTCGATTGTTTATCAGGCTGGATCGGCGATGGGTAGCCTTTTTCTTCAGCTCGTTTGCGCTCTTTTTCCATATAAGCGCCGCGCACAAGTTTAGCACCAAGGATAAAACCATTTTTTTGAGCCGAAGCATGGTCGTCTTTTAACGATTGCAGCTTATCGTGCCGGTATAACTGGTAGGTGTTGTAAACGATTGCTTTTTCTTTATTGAACCGCTGCATCATATTCATGGCGAGCGCATCCACTGTTTTTTGGATCCAGGTTTCCTCCGCATCCATCATTACCGGGATGCCCACCGAATGGGCCTTTACACAGATCGACAAAACGCGGTCCTGCGCCTTTTGCCACTCCTCCTGTTCAGCCGGGGTCAACGCTGCGCCCTCGTCCAGCTTTTCAAGCAGGCCAAATCGTATGGTGCCCGTAACCTTAAACACGGTAATAGGAATAGATTTATCTTTTACAGCGCGCTTTATAGTTCTTACGATCTCATCGCGGGTATTGTCAAAAGCCAGTTCATCATCCTGACCCTCTATCGAATAATCCAATATCGTACCTACGTTTCCTTGTTGAAGGCTCCTGATGGTATTTTCGCATTCCCTGATGGTTTCGCCGCCGCAAAAATGTTTAAATATGGTGGCCTTTATCAAGCCCTTGATAGGCAAACCTAATTTCATGGCGAAGTTGGTTATAGGCGGCCCTATCTTTACCAAAAAATTGATATTAATTACCCTGAATAGCCAGTAAGCACGTTTAAGGTCAGCGTCGGAACAGTGACGGAAAGCGATCTCCGTATCCTCGAAAGAAAGATTATTTTGGTTCATGTTGGTCAGTCGATGGACCATAGTCCATGGTCCATAGCCAAAATTTTCTACCATTGACTATGGTCCATAGACTATGGACTCCCCGCAAATTTATAAATTGCCCGCAAACATATCTCATTATTCCGCGAATAGTTTATTTTTGCTGCCCCATGATCATAGAGTTCAAGGTAGAAGGCGAATACATCCCCATGATCCAATTACTAAAGGCAGCCAACCTGGTGCAAACCGGCGGCGAGGCGCAAATAGTTGTCACGGAGGGCGAAGTTATGTATAATGGCCATATTGATTACCGTAAGCGCCTTAAAGTAAGGCCGGGCGATACGGTTGAATTCAGGGGTAAAATTATCAGGGTTATATAACATATTTAACGAAATAAATTTAAAAGTCCTCTCCCTTAAGGAGAGGCTGAACGGGAAGCCTCACCCTGCCCTCTCCAAAGGAAAGGAGAGGGTGAAAAGCAAAAGGCAAATATTTTTAAAGTCCTCTCCTTTGGAGAGGATTATTCGTGTGTTGTATATTATTTGTGGCACTCATGAGTGCTGCGCAGTTTAGGTGAGGCAATTTATGAAAACCATTCAAAGCAACAGCTACCCTATATATTTCGATAACAGTATTGAAGAACTTGCAAAATTTGTAAAGCAGGGCAATTACTCGCGCGTTTTTATTTTGACGGATGAAAATACCGCCGAACATTGCCTGCCTTTGGTAAAAGGCCATTTTGCCGGGATGGATAATTTCGACATTATCGAGATAAACGCAGGTGAAGAAAGCAAGGATATTGACTTTTGCATCGTTATATGGAAAATGCTGATCGATTTCGGCGCCGACCGCAAGGCGCTGATGATCAACCTGGGCGGCGGCGTGATTACCGATATGGGCGGCTTCGCGGCATCTACCTTTAAACGCGGGATCGATTTTGTGCAGGTGCCCACTACTTTGCTTGCGCAGGTAGACGCCTCGGTAGGCGGCAAAACCGGCATCGACCTGGATGGCGTAAAAAACATCATCGGCACGTTTACGCAGCCAAAGGCGGTTTTTATTTCGGAGCAGTTTTTGAAAACGCTGCCGCCGCGCCAGGTTTTGAGCGGTACTGCTGAAATGCTGAAACACGGACTCATTATGGATAAAGCCTATTGGGAAGTGCTAAGATCAAGCGACCTGAGCAAACCCGCGGGCAAGCTGATCTACCGCTCCGTGGAAATAAAAAATGAGGTGGTAAAGATTGACCCGCTCGAAAAAGGCCTGCGCAAAGCGCTTAACTTTGGCCATACCATCGGGCATGCGGTGGAAACGCACTCCCTGCTGAACGATAAAGACCCCCTTACCCATGGCGAGGCCATCGCACTCGGCATGATCTGCGAAGGTTATCTATCTTACAAAAAAGCCGGCTTAAGCAAAGCCGGACTGGATGAAATTGTTGAAGTGATCACCAGCCTGTACCCCAAATACAACCTGGCGGCAGTAAACTTTTCCGAGCTATGCAACCTGATGCTAAAGGATAAGAAAAACGAGTTCGGCCGGATCAACTGCACCCTGCTTTCGGCCATTGGTACCTGCAGCCTGGATCATATTTGTACGGAAGAGGAACTTTTTGAGGCGTTGGAATATTATGCGGGTCTATAAAGAAATATGCAGGGTGTAGTGTAGCATGCTATCCCGCACGTGCGGGACTACACCTGCTACACCATTGATAATCAGTTGTTTAACACTGGCAAAATTTTGACAGTGACGCGATCATGCCACCACTTTTAGCCGATTTTGCCGCCGGACTGTAGAGACGCGGCTAACGTCGGGGCATATTCCGTTGACTATTATTCCACCACTTCACTGATTTGAATCACCGGGTGGATGTCCGTATAGTTTGGAATGTCGCCCTGAATTTTGCTGCCGTTAACTTTCATGGCATTTTGAAAAGCTGAAATATTATCGAAATAAAAGTGACAGATCACCACAAAAGGAGCTTTTGAGCCGGGCGCCCCGCCGGCTACTCCTTTATCGATAGCGGTAAGCTTTAAAGCATCGGCAAACAAAGTTTTAACCATTGGGATGTGTTTATTGGTGTAGTAATCCATATCAAACTTTTTACCATCGCCATTAGGGTAAAGTATGGTAACTTTTATCATCCCTTTGCTAACTGCCTGGCCTGATTGGTTTTGCCCGGGCGCAGCAGGCTGGGCCATAACATTAACGGTTGACAAGAGCATAATTGCTCCAATAAATAGCCGGACCAGGTTTTTTTTCATATTGCTTTTATTAATAATGGTTCTAAAATAAAAAAATAAAGGGAATCTACACATCCTTAGTCGCCTATTTTATAGCCTCTCAAAAGGCACAATCGGCACTAAAGTGTAATAAATCAAAAACAAAATAGCTATGCGGGCAGCGAAGTTGGCTTCACCACTTCAAAATTCGCCATTTTGCCAGGGTCTCAAATGCATCCAGGTCGAGTTGGGCCTGTGCAACCTTTGGCAGCATTTGCTTGTACTGCAGCTCAAGTGTTTGGCAGGAGGAGAGTATATTGGCGCGCAGGCTGGTGATGGTGCTGTGGATTTTACGGATGTCGTTTTCCATTTTTTTTCGTTTCAGGCCAATGTTTTCGGCGGCCATCTGCGTCTCGTGCTTAATCATGTCCATATCCGGCTGGTAAGTAAATCCCGTTCCAACCTGCCGTTGCCAATCAAACAAAACCTGCTGATTTTTTGGGCCGATACCCGATATCTTAACACGCTTTAATTTAGATACGTCGGCCGCGGTGTGTATTCCCTGTTTATAGATCAGTTTTTTTTTGGCGGGCCCAAAACCAGCGATAGAATGATTTTGCACATCAAACTGCTGCAAATACCGGGAATATTTCGCCTGGTAGTGTTTCTCTTCGATATCCTTTTTTAATTTGGCAAAATCAGCGGGCAGGTGGCGAAGTGCTGCAATAGCATTTTTCAGCTTATTGGTCATTTCGTTATAATGTTTAAGGGCCGGCGGATAGTTGTGCTGTTTCAATACGTTATCAAACGGAGCCTTCAACCTGTTAAATGCATGCTGCCGCATAGCCAGCTCTCGCTTTAATTTGCTTCCGGTAGGCGAAAAGCGCCTCAAAAGCAATACCGCAGGGATAATTACCGAAGTGTAAATGCCACTGCTGGCCGCAATGATGACGATTACGATCAAAATTACAAGCAAAATTGCCAGGTTGATATACTTGGAATAATAGAATTCAGCCGGTATTTTTTTTGCTTTTAAACCGGGATACTGGTAAGCTCCGCTCAGGTGAGGGATATTTAGCGGCTCGATCCGGAAGCCATTAACAAAATGCTCAATATTGGTAAGCTGAGGTGGAATATTAATGTTGGCATCGTCCAGGAAGTAATAAATATTAGCCTCGCGCTTAAACGTACACCAGGGGCAGCGCGCCATTTTAGCGGGATAAAAATGTAGTTTTGAGAGATTACACGGCGAAAGCTCTTTTATCAGATGACCCAATTCTGTGGCCCATCGCAACGCTGTTGGCCGTTCGCCGTTCGGTTCAAAAGCCACGTGAAACGCGTCGGCGATAGCGGCCGGCATAGCGCCCATCTCAAGGCTGTTTTTTGCCGGCAGCAAGCGCTTATTGGTTTTACGCAGTGAGTAGGCGAAGTCGTAATTTTTGATGGCCGTTTCTTCATCTATTTCCTGCTTGCCCGGGTTGACCCCGGTAAAAGGGGCGCGACCCAAAAATAAGAGCTGGAAAATAAGCGTAGCCAACGAAAATGCATCGGTATTAGTAGTGCGGACCGCATGCTGGAACGAGCCGCGGCTCAACAGCTCGGGCGGCGTATAACGCAGCATTCCAACTTCACAGAAATGATGGCGCGATCCGTTTTTCACCTGGAATGAATCGCAGTCTATCAGGGCCACCATGCCCGTACCGCTCACCAGCAAATTAGCTTCGTTTACATCACCCACAACAATGCCGGCCTGGTGTATTTTGTGGAAAGCCACAGCCAGGTTACGCGCAACATGCACCAGGAAGTTATAACCTTTATCCGGAAAAAGCTTCTTGCGGTCCATCGGGGTGAAGAGCATGTGCAGAGGCACATAGCCCTGCAGCCTGCGCATAGTAAATCCACATAAACGACCATTGTTGTCACGTACTACATCTATAGGCCATGCGGCAAAGCGCTGTAGCTCATCTGTTACCAGGGTGGTCATGTGTCGCAGCTTTTCAGCTTTTTCGGCATCGGGCGTTTCCTTGTAAACTTTCAGCACGAGGCCGCTGTCCCCCTGCACGGCGTACACCTCTCCCTCGCCGCCTCCGCCAATGCGATTAGCCAGCGTGTAAATCTTGCCTCCAGCTCCTTTATAAGTCGTCCCGGTCATTTATACCCTTGTTGCCAGCAATAAAGTTTTGTCGTCGTCGGTCCTGCCATTGATAGCGTTACCCGATAAGTAGTCTCCCAATCTCAAATTCAATATGGAGAGATGTTCATCATTTTCGGCCCTGCGCAAAGCGGGAAAAAGGCCTGCAAAAAACGGTTGGTGTACGGCCAGGGTTATGTGGTTTAATGCCAGTTGCTGCAACCCATCGGTAAAAATGGCCACCTCGGTTACAGGCTCGTCTATCACTTTGTATTGTAAATGGGCAAGGCCCGAGTCGTCAATTATAAAGGCTGTTGAATTTTGATACTCACCGTTATAAGGCCACCACACCTGTGTAAAGTGCCCGCTGCCGTCGTTGCGTACTATCGCACCGTCGCCAATCTGCAAGAAGCCGGTATTTTCGGGTGTCACAATGCAGCCGAGCAGCGTACACGAGAATTCGTTTTTCGGCGTCCCCCTGGCGGAGGCCAGGCTTTCCAACCTGTCATAAACGTATTCGCAAAGAGCAACCAGGTGTGCATCCGTCAGTTCCCGTGCATCCTGCAGCATGGTTTCGGCAAACTCATGCGCAGCCGATACCGCAACGGCAGACGCTTCAGCAGCATGCAGGGCACTCCCGGCCCCGTCGCTTGCAAAGCAAACTAACGCTTCTTCACCACTGGCCAGCCCAATAACCTGGCATGAACCTGCGTCCTCACAGCCCTTTCCACTTTGCAGGTGCGAAGTACCAATTACGCTTTTGCCAATCGTTTTCCAGGTCATAGATCGGCCCAGCCCGTTGGTGGGAGTAACTTGTTGTTTTCGCCGGGATTTTTGCTTGATACCGTTTTTAACGAGCCTGACAACCAAAGGAAAAACTCGCGGAACGCCAGCCCCCGCAATTTTAAAGGCTGACGCACTGAAAGTTGACGCAGCACATCAAAATTGGCGCCCTCCACGCCAATAGCAAAAAAAGCAAAACGGTTTTCGCGCTCACCGTCTTTTATCAGCTGTGCGGCATGGCTCCAGGCGTCGGTTGGGGCGCCATCGGTTATTAATATGATCCAGGGTTTATAGTAGCCCACGCCACGTTCCTTATACAGCTGTTTGCGTTTGTTCACCAGGTCGATACCCAGCCTTATGGCAGCGCCTATCGGGGTGTCGCCGTTGGCGATAAGCTGTTTCGGAAAAAAATTATCTACCGTTTGAAAATCCGACTCGTAAGAAACAGGGCCAAAGGTAACCATAGCCACTTCCACCCTTTTGGCCGCGAGGGGATCAATCTCCAGTTCCATTTTTAAGGTATTGATACCCTCATTCAGCTGACATATCGGTTCGCCACCCATCGAACCCGAGGTATCTAATAAAAGCATACACGGGCAGCGGGATTCGGGATTGTCAGCAAAATCGTCAGCGCCAAAAGGCAGCTGTTCAAAAGAAATATATTCGTCCATCTAATTTCAGTCCACACAGTTTAAGTGGATAAAAATAGAGATTATCGATGAGATGGAAAAAATATATTCGCAATAATTAGATTACCTAACGAAATGCTGGATGAAAGATAATTCACGGCTTTTCTGATGGCGGGTAAATGCAAACAACTTACGGCCCCGCGCGAGGGACAGCAGCGGATACCGGCCTCGCGCCTAATACCTTGCAGGCGTATCAGCTAGCTAGCCGCCCGACCCGGCCGCTACCAGCCGGGGCACGCCCTTCTTTTAAGTTTTAAGTCCTGAGTCGAAAATCTTAAGTCGCATTTGTCTCAATCCTGCACACGCCGAATGGAGATATTACGCCTGGTGTAAACATAATTTTGTATTTTTGTTTAATTACCTCAATAAATATGAAAACGATTGCATTAAACAATGTGGTTTGGCGGGAAGGCGGGCATTTTGTGGCGCAATGCTTAAATGTAGATGTTTCGAGCTTTGGCGACACGAAAGAAGAGGCGCTAACCAATTTACAGGAGGCCCTGGAATTATATTTTGAAGACAATGACCATCCTGAAGTAAATTATATACACGATGCGGAATTAATAGATTCCACACTAAACTATGCCTAAACTTTATTCGTCTGACTATATCATAAAAATATTGAGTTTCATGGCTTTGTCTTTGTCTCGCAAAAAGGCAGCCACATTAAAATGAGAAAAGCCGGAGAACCGACACTAACGGCTATTGTTCCGGCAAACCGCAAGGAGATCCCAACAGGCACGTTTCGTTCTATACTCCGTCAAAGCGCTCTTTCCGATGCTGATTTCAAATAGATTTTTTCTCGTTCCATGTCGCCCACTGTCACTCACAACTCACAACTCAACCTGGTAGTCAACGCCCGGGCCACCGGCTGGCGGTTTATTCAGCGTTTTTGAAACAATAGAAAAAAGCCTGCCTTTTCACCAAATAAAAATAAAATAAACCCTGCACTTTGCCGTTTAAACTCCAAAAATAAACTTATCGCAATGATTAAAACCCGCATCACTATCGTCCTGATTTTACAGGTCATGCTTTTTGCAGCCTGCAAAAAAGAGCTGACCAATACAACTTCTATCGACTCCGTCTCCCCTGTTACGGTGAAAAGCGGGCAAACCGTAACCATAACCGGCAAAAATCTTACTGCAGCCGGTACACCCACGGCCACGCTTAACAAAAGACAGCTTACCGTCGAAAGCGCAAGCGCAACAAGTTTGCAGGTGCTTATACCAAAAATGGCCGGCTCAGGCACCATAAAACTAACGGTGGGCAGCCACTCATTCGACGGGCCGCAGGTTACTTATCAATATACCGCCAGGGTGACTACGCTAGCGGGTGGCCCCACGGCCGGTTTAAACGATGGCACGCTCAGCTCGGCTGAATTTAATTGCCCCTGGGGAATAACCGTGGACGAAAACGGCGATCTGTACATCGCCGATTGCTATAACCGGCTGATCCGGAAAGTATCCATATCAGGCAACCAGGTAAGTACCATACAATTTACTACAACTAACTTCTTTTCGCCGTATAACGTTGCCATCGACACCAAAAGCCATGTGTTGTACCTAACTGATTTCAATGCGCACGTGATTCGTTTGAATACCGACGGAAGTAACCAAACCGTTATTTATAACGGGCCAATGCCGAATACCGGGATAGCCCTCGGTCCCGATGGGCTGTTGTATGTGAGCAATAACACGAAAGGAACCATCATCAGGATGAATACCGACGGAAGTAACGTGACACCCTATGCTTCGGGCATCATTACACCCCGCAATATTATTTTCGACGCTGCCGGCGACATGTTCGTAGCCGGTTACAACGGCGCAACGTCCTCGGCGGGTATATTCCAGGTGCTGAGCGGTACAACGCCGATTTTTATGTATGCAGATAAGGCATTTGGCGGCTGGGAGATCGCCCGCGACACCTATGGCAATTTTTACGAGGCTGACCACTTCAACAATGTGCTGAAACTGATCGACCCAAGCGGCAATGTGGTAACGCTTGCTGGTAACGGCGCCGCCGCCGATATTGATGGTGTTGGCACGGATGCCTCATTTAACGGCCCGCAGGGACTTGCTATTGCTGCCGACGGGACACTTTACCTTACCACCTATAATTACACTACCGGAGGTGGGAATAAGGTGAGAAAAATTGTTTTGGAATAGCAAAAATTAACTCTTTTGTAAAGTTTCAGTCGAAATCGGCCGCTAACCTGCGCCGTTGAATGCGACATGAAATTGTCCGGGCTGCATCACGATGTTGCAAACGGGATTTTCCAGTAGAAGAAAATCGTCTAAGCGCATATAATATTTTACGATTGTTGTTTTAAGTTCACCAAATAAAATTCCGTCCAACCCGTTTATTTTTAAAAAAATAAAATTTTCTATTGATAAATTCATTTTTACCTGTACATTTACGCCGCAAACAAAAAAATGAGATTTAACAACGCATATTTTTACGGTTACTACTTTTACTTTACAAGTAAGAGCCGGGCCTGATATGCATAAACAACATATAAAGAAACTGAAAAGTCCCGGCCAAAAACCGGGACTTTTTGCATAACAGGTATTTATGAAGAACGACAAGCTAAGAGTTGCCATCCAGGGGATCCGCGCCTCCTTCCACGAAGAGGCAGCCCTCAAATTTTTTGGAGAAAATATCCAGACGATTGAATGCGTCTCTTTTAAACAAACCTTCGAGGCTTTGCAAAACAAAGAGGCTGATTTTGTGGTGATGGCTATTGAAAACAGCATTGCCGGCAGTATTTTGCCAAATTACTCGCTGCTGCTGAGTTATGCTTTCCCGGTGATCGGTGAAATTTACCTGCCTATACAACTGCATTTGATGGCTTTGCCGGGCGTAAAGTTCGAGGATGTGAAGTATGTTACCTCGCACCCGATAGCAATTCGGCAATGTATCGACTTTTTTGACGAGTACCCGCACCTCAACATCATCGAAAGCAACGACACGGCCGCCTGTGCTAAACGCATCCGCGATGAACAGCTTACTGATACCGTAGCCATAGCAAATACTTTGGCTGCAAGGCTTTACGGACTGGATGTGCTGGAGCGCCGTGTCGAATCGAACAAGAAAAATTTTACGCGTTTCCTGATCCTTACCCATCATGAAAATATCCCGAAGAAACAGCCGAACAAGGCCTCGTTGTGCTTCCAGGTGAGCAATAAGGTCGGGGCGCTGGCAAAAGTGCTCAATATTTTTGCGGAGGAAGGCGTTAACATGAGCAAGATACAATCCATGCCGGTTTTGGGCAAGCGCAACGAATACAATTTTTATGTGGATGTTGAATGGGACGAGCCGCGCCAATACGATACGGCCATCAGGCAAATATTAAAATACACACATAATTTTAACATCCTCGGCGAATACGAAAGGCATATTGATGAAGGCGATATAGCGCCAAAGCCCGAGAAGAATGAGAAAGTACCGAGGAAATACATTAATGTTAAGAAGGTGGGTGGGTAGTCCGAAAGTCCGGAAAGTCGGAAAAGTCCGAAAGAAGGATGAAGTCGGATGTCGGATGTCAGAAGTCAGAAACTATTAGCTAAATCAACAAGGAAACTAAATAACAAAATTAAAAAATAATCAATCTTCCGGACTTTCCGACTTTTCGGACTTTCGGACTCAAAACACAAAAGCGATGAAACTAAACTTAAACATACAACCGCTAAGTTCCTGGCTAAAAACGGGCAGCGAACCTTTATTGATTGCTGGCCCCTGCAGTGCGGAAACGGAGGACCAGTTGGTGGCTACTGCCCACTTGCTGGCAAAAACAGGCAAAGTATCGGCATTGCGCGCCGGAATCTGGAAACCGCGCACCCGTCCCGGGGAGTTTGAGGGGATCGGCAGCATAGGCCTCAAATGGCTGAAACGCGCCAAGGACGAAACCGGCCTGCCTACTGCCGTTGAAGTGGCAAATGCCAGGCACGTGGAGGAAGCGCTGGCCGCCGGCGTTGACATTTTATGGGTGGGTGCACGCTCGACCGTTAACCCTTTTACCGTGCAGGAAATTGCCGATGCCTTGCGTGGCGTTGACGTACCGGTGATGGTGAAAAACCCCGTAAACCCTGATCTTTCGCTTTGGATTGGCGCCATCGAGCGTATTAACAATGCAGGCATCACCAAGCTGGCAGCTATTCACCGCGGGTTTTCCTCGCACGAAAAGAGCGCTTTCCGTAACGAGCCAATGTGGGACCTGGCTATCAGCCTTAAAACACATGCGCCCGAATTACCGCTCATTAACGACCCAAGCCATATAACCGGCAACCGCGACCTGATCGGGTACATCGCCCAAAAAGCGCTTGACCTTGATATGCAGGGCCTGATGATAGAGTCGCATATCGACCCGAGCGTTGCCTGGACAGATGCCAAACAACAGGTTACCCCTGCGGCATTAAAAGAAATAATTGAGCACTTAACTCTGCGCAAACCGGAAATACGCAATGCGGAATTAAAGGATAAGCTGACCGAGCTGCGTAACCAAATCGACAAAATTGACGACCTGGTTATCCAAAAAATGGCTGAGCGTATGCAGATCGTAGAACAGATCGGCAATTACAAAAAGAGCAATAACATTACCATTTTGCAGGTTAACCGCTGGGACGAGATATTGAGAAAAGGCATTAATTACGGCAAGGCGCTAAAATTGAGCGAAGAATTTACCGAGAAGCTGTTGGAATTGATCCATGCAGAATCTATCCGTAAACAAACCGAAATTATGAATAAGGATACCACCGGGCAGGCGGCTGAGAAATTAACGCACGCGTGATTTTATAGCGTCAATGGTAAAGACGCAATGCATTGCGTCTCTGCGGACAGGTACAAACATGTCCTTGCCGATGCAGAGACGCAATATTTTGCGTCTCCTCGCTGTGCAAGGCGACCAATTATGCCGGAGACGCAAAATACTCGTCTCTACAATGTGAAAAATAAATGTCGAAACATAATATCATCCTTACCAAAAAAAGCAAATCGGTAAAAGGCACGATACACCTCACCGGCTCAAAAAGTGAGTGTAACCGGGCGCTTATTATTGAAGCGCTGAGCCACGGTAAGGTAAAGGTTGAAAATATTTCGGACGCGGCGGATACAGCAACACTGTTGCAAGTCTTAAGCCCAAAGTCAAAAGTCGAAAGTCAGAAAAAAGGCGACTCAGGACTTGAGACTCAAGACTTAAGACTCGTAAACATCGGTCCCGCAGGGACTGCCATGCGCTTTTTAACCGCCTATTTTACTTTGCAGGATGAAGAAGTAATATTAACCGGCAGCGAACGGATGAAACAGCGCCCGATTGGGATTTTGGTGGATGCTTTGCGGGAGTTGGGCGCACATATTGAATATGTAGAAAACGAGGGCTTCCCCCCTATCAAACTGAAAGGCAGCTTAGTGCAGCTTTCTAATAAGGTCAGTATAAAAGGAAACATAAGCAGCCAGTACATCACTGCGCTTTTGCTTATAGCTGCCCGGCTGCCTTTTGGTTTGGAACTTCATATTACCAGCGAGCTAACTTCCCGCCCGTATGTGGAAATGACGCTTGCTATGCTGCAAGCCGCAGGCATTCAGCATAGCTGGGAGGGCGACGTGATCACCATACCAAACCAGGAGTTTGCAAACACCTCCCTCCACATTGAACCGGATTGGAGCGCTGCCTCTTACTGGTATGCTATTGCAGCTTTGGCTGATGAAGCCGAACTGTTTTTACCGGGTTTAACGCAATATAGCCTGCAAGGCGATAGCGTGATCACCGAGATTATGGCTAATTTCGGCATTACCTCGCAGTTTAAGGATGGCGGTGTATATTTACAAAAGGAGGCAAAACCGTTGGCCCGCAAAATATTTGATCTGAAGGAATGTCCTGATTTGGCCCAAACTATTATAGTAGTATGCGCAGCATTGGGCCATGAGGCTACCTTTACAGGGTTGGAAACCTTAAAGATCAAAGAAACAGACCGCATTAAGGCGCTGCAAAATGAGCTTGCAAAAATTGGCGTTAAGCTCATCGAAAAAGGCCAGGTTTATAAGCTGGATTGCAGTGAGAAATTCATCCCCGAACGTATATTTGTGAACACTTACGACGATCACCGCATGGCCATGGCCTTTGCCCCGCTGGCTTTACTGATAAACGAAGTGGAAATCGAAGACGCACAAGTGGTTGAAAAATCGTACCCGGCGTTTTGGAAGGATTTGGAGAAGGTGGGAATTGAGGTAAAAGGCGAAAGGTAAAAGCTGAAAGACCAAAGCTAAAAGCTGTATGGGTATTGCTGATAACTATCGGCAAAAAGGGCAGAATTGTAGAACAGGTTAAAAGCCACCCGACAACCAATGCCCCAATGACTAATGACATAATGACCAATAAAATCGGTGAAATCACAACATAATCGGTGTAATCACAATAAATAATCAGTGTAATCCAAAAAATAAATGGCAGGCAACTCATTCGGGCAAATATTCAGGATAACTACTTTTGGCGAGTCGCATGGGGAGGCTATCGGGGTAATAATTGATGGTTGCCCTTCGCAGCTGGAAGTTGATTTGGATTACATCCAGGGTGAACTGGACAAACGCAAACCCGGGCAATCAAAGATCACCACCCAACGTAAAGAAAGCGATACGGTAAAGATACTTTCGGGCGTATTTGAAGGCAAAACAACCGGCACGCCCATAGCCATGCTGATACCAAATGAAGATCAGCGCTCAAAGGATTACAGCCATAATGTGGATGTGTTCCGCCCCTCCCACGCAGATTATACCTATCAAACAAAATATGGCTTCCGCGACCATCGCGGCGGCGGCCGTTCATCTGCCCGCGAGACTGCGGCCCGGGTTGCTGCCGGGGCTATTGCAAAGCTGCTGTTAAAAACCCAGGGGATCGAGATTGTTGCGCACGTAAGCAGTGTTGGAAAAATAAATGCCCCCAATGTAGAAATCACCAACGCACAGGAATTTATCGACGAACGTGAAAAAAACATTGTCCGCTGTGCCGATCCGGCTACAGCCGAAGAAATGATAGCCCATATCGACAGCATCCGCAAACAGGGTGATACCATTGGCGGAAAAAT
>Ga0134126_10001330_pt1 | contig 31389 bp, 19 predicted proteins | sample KB31752_FD_96881 | JGI IMG/M metagenome (GOLD analysis project Ga0134126, IMG submission 96881) | Terrestrial soil microbial communities with excess Nitrogen fertilizer from Kellogg Biological Station, Michigan, USA - KB3-175-2 | ecosystem: Environmental > Terrestrial > Soil > Unclassified ... | reverse complement strand
GAGGAATCCAGAAAGCGCGGAACCAGGGATTGCATTGGCCGGAAAATGGCTGCTCCCAAGCATGCGACGGGAAGCCATGATTGTCGCAGAAGATGTCGGGTGCCCAGCGACGCCAGAGCATGGGCAGGACCAACGCCTCGGGATGGGACGTGAGGGGATCCTGGTAGGCGGCGGCGAATTCCAGTCCGGCGGCATTGTAGCGGGCGGGGTGGTGCATCCAGTTCGGATGTTCCGCCGTCAACTCGTCGTCGAATGCCATCCCATCGGCGTTTTCCCCCGGCAGGAAGATCACGTTCACCCGTTGAAGCATGCGGACCCACTGGTCATCGGAGGCCAGCAATTCAGCCAGGTGAAGCATGGCGCTGGTACTGGCCGGTTCGTTGGCATGGTGGCGCCCATTGAGGAGCAAGGAGCATTTCCAACCGCCGAGCTTGGCTCGCGACCACCAGCCTCCCAACCGCGGGACGGTGGCCTCCATGGCCCACAGCGGTCGCCCACCCGCGGAATGCCCGGCCACGAAGGCATGCAGGTTAGGCAAGACGCCCAGGCGCCTGATCTGGCGGTTCACCTCGTTCAGGGTCAGCACCCGATCCCAGGGCACCGGGCCAGATTGTAGGGGCTCCTCGCCAGTTTCCCAGGCGCCTGGGGTCAGGGGGGCCAGCACGGGTGGCGTTGACAATTCGACCGATCGGTCGGATCGGACCGATCCGTCCAGGCGGAGCGCCAGCCCGCCCGGCACACTGGGCGCGCACTCCACCCCGACGCGGCGGAGATCGCCCAGGGCGTGCAGCATGGCCTCGGCCCGAGTGACCGCCTCCCCCGGGCCATCAAGCGCCAGGACGATCGCGGGCGCCAAAGACCCGTCGGATCGGTCCGATCGGACTGATCCGACTGATCCGACCGATTCCCCCGGCGTCGTCCCAAACTCCAGGCCAACGATCCTGGCATCCACCCCACGCGCGGCTTGAAGCGCGAGGGCGCCGCCCGCCTCTCCGCACTGCCATCGCAGGCTGGCCGGTGGAGAGGGCGCCTGGAGTCGTACCGCGATCTGGCCGGCCATGCCGTCGCGCCGGTGCACGCGGGGAACGATCCGGCCGGGGGCGGTCCACCGGCGCGCGTCGCGTCTGGCCCGCGCTTCATTGCCGGCCACCAGCCACGGCGGGAGGTATGGTTCCGGATCCGTCTCGGTCATCAGAGCGGTACAGAAGTCAAGGAGCATGAAATACAGATCCTCGTGAAGGGCCTCAAGCGGACTGTTCCGTTCCTCGCGGACCCCCAGCGGCCCATCCTCTTCGCTCAGCCAGACATCGATGGCCAGTTCGCCAAAAAAAGGCTGCCGGTCCCGACGAGATCCTGATCCGGCATACTGCCGAATGGTATCGGCCAGCCGGGGCAGGATCGTGGTCTGAAGCCAATCCCACGCCCGTTCCGGATCGGGCGCCAGCCGGTGATCGATCAGGGTCTCCGCTCCGATAACCAGGCGGAGACATCCGCTCGGCGGCGAGACACTACCCCAGGCGGGGAAGCCGGCCAGATACGGGCGGGTCGTATGGACCACCTCGAAGTGATCGCGTAGCAGCGCCCGCTCTTCCGCGTCCAGCGCCTCCACCTCGTAGGTCCAGGGAAGGTTCTCCACCAGGTCGAGGCGAATGGCTTCCGGCGGAAGATTCAGATGGTTGGCCAGCATCTCATCGACCGGGAACAGATCCTGGAGCCAGCGGATCGGCAGCTCAATGGCCGAGGTGTCGGACGCGAAGGATCGCACGCGTACCACAATCGCGGCCACCGGCAGCGCGTACAGGCGCGGCAGAATCTCCTCCAGCAGCCAGGATCGCCCCTGATGATAGCTGGGCAGTACTCGCACCTGGTCTCGGCTTACCGGTAGCCCAGCGGAGCGCAACTGAGAGAGCATATCCTGGCGGATCGCCTCTCGTCTGGCTACTGGCTCGCTGATCCGTAAGTCCAGATGCCACTCCGTAGAGCCAGCCGGGAGCGCGGCCAGGGCGGGAAATACCTGCGCGCGAAGAAGTCGCCACACATCCTCCACTTCCCAGGCCAGAGTATGGCTCTGCTCAATCCAGATCTCCGATCGCACGGCCCCGACCGTAACCGATGCTGGCCGATTCGGGACGGCACGCTTGACCCATGCGCGGATACAGCCGGCGACCACCTCCGGCGATCCCGGCCAGCCCTTTGGAATGTCCAGGCTCAGGGCCAACGGTGCCGCCGGGAGGCCCATGAGCAGGGAGGGAAGGGCCTGGACCGCGGGGAGGATCGCGCACGGGGCGGCCGGCGGATCGGCCAGGGTCAGGAGGCGCGCCAGACTCTCCTCCGCGGCGGCCAGGGTGGGCCGCTCTTCCGGCGTCCAGACATCAAGTTCCAGGAGGGCCTTCAATGCCACCGGTCGCCCAGACGCATCGCCCTGGATCACGAGTTGCTGCTTGCCATCCGCGGTAACCCGAAGATGGATTGAGTGATGACCCCGCCTGGGAGCGCGAGCATCTTGCTCGCCCCCGTCATCGGAATCAACGAGAGCGAGCCGGGTACCCACTTGTGGGTGTCTCGCGCTCCCAGGAAAATCGCCTCTCGGGGGCGTTCGTGCCAATTCGCCAACAGAGTTATCCATAGTGGCGGAAAGCGGCTGGATCAGGATAGGGATCTGGGGGACGGTATCCCCATCAGGGTCATCCGCGCCCACCGCGAGGGGCAGGGCCAGACCCAGTGACTCCAGCCCCAGGCGCGCGGCCAGATGGATCACCAGGATCGCCTCGGCCTGGGAGAGGTCGGGCGGGAGCAACAGCCGGGCGCGCGGGTCATCCGGGAGCATATCGCCATCCGAGTCCACCGCCAGACCAGCGGGACCAAACAGGTCCGCCAGGGAACGGAGCGGGGGATATGGCTGGTCGGGGATCGTGGGCGGGTGTCTCGCGCTCCCAGAGGGCTCCTGGCCACGATAGGAAGCCATTTCGCCACCGGTATCGCCCCCGGCACGCACCCGCGCCGCTTCAATCCCGGACGGAGAATCGTTCATCGGCATGGCGTCCGCCAGGCTATCGGTCGCCAGGGCCAGGGCTGCCGCGCGCAGGCCATTGGCGTCCACCCCACCTACCAGGACCGCTGGGCTGGGATGGGAGACGACCGCCATGATCCCCTCTCCGGATCCGCAACCAGCAAGGAGCCCGGCGAGCGGGAGAGGGCACCCCGCGGCCAGGGTGCCTGGCCGGCCAAGAAAGATGGGGATTGCCTTGCCGTGCGACTCGAAGTGGACCAGCGGCAGCTCCAGGCACAGGGTCTCGAAGCCCAGGCGGGCAGCCAGGTGCGCGGCGGCGATCTGCTCGGGTAGCGCGGCCCTATCTCCGAGCACCAGAGTGGCCCCGATGATCTCCGGAAGCCCGTCCCCGTCGCGATCGATCAGCAGTCCAGCCGACGAGAACAGAGTGGACAGGCGGAACGATGGTTCCGGTTGGCCGCTCATTCCTTACCGCCTCGGGCCAGCCGGGGATCGAGGGTATCGCGGAGCCAATCGCCTAAAATGTTGATCCCCAGGGCAAACTACTCACTCTCCACCGCTTCCCGGCCCGCCGTTTGGGTTCGGGCAAGAAGCGGGCGCCGATCGTGATCGGAACCAAGGTCAGCCGCCCGCTCCCGGAGCCAACGTAGGGCCATCATCTGCACGTCCTCGAGATGCTCGGCCATGGCGGTTTGCGCGGCCTCGGGCTTGTGGCCGGCGATCGCGGTGAGGATGTGATGGTGATGCGCGACTGAGTTCGTGGTTCCCGAACGAGCGCGGAGCGACCACTCGCGGGTCTCGCGAATGGCGTGGTTTATGTAGTTGACGATGGTGACCAGGAGGTCGTTATGGGCGGCCTCGGCAATCGCCAGATGGAACGCGGTATCCTGCTCCAGTCCGGTGCCGCCGCCCGCGATGGCCGCCTCCTGAGCGGCCAATAGGTTGCGAATGACCGCCACTTCCTCGTCCGTAGCCCGTTCGGCCGCCAGATAGGCGGTCTGAGGCTCGAAGATATAACGGACTTCGAGCGGATTCCGGACCTCGTCCCCATGCCGAGCCAGCTGTTCATCCAGAGGCGCCGTCACCATGGTATCCGGGGTGGGGCGGATGATCGTCCCCCCGCCCTGGCGGCTCTCGATGAAGCCGCGGCTTTGCAGCACGCTCAGGGCCTCCCGAATGGAGGCGCGGCTCACCCGAAAGCGGAGAGCAAGTTCGCGCTCGGGCGGGAGGCGATCCCCCGCGGCTAGGCGCCCGGAAAGGATCTCCTGTTGAAGCTGCAGGACAATCTGTTCGTAAATCCTGGTTTTGAGGATCCGTGGTGATTGCATATATCAATCCTGCCTGCCGAACCAGCGGTCTGACAACTGGACATCAGTGTACGGGTAAGGCCCACGATCCGGCAAGCGAGGCAAGTTGAGGGGCCGCCGTTTAGAAGCGCGGTTCGCTAGGGCCTCCGGCTGAGGCCGGATGGAAGGAACGACGGCTGTGGCCGGGTGTGCGGGAGTTGGCACGATGGAGGGGCGCGGATCCCCAGGCCCGCTTGGTTCGGCGGCTGATCGTCATCTGGGTAGCGCGTTGGAGGTCGGCGGCTGACCGCGCGAGCGGGCCTGGAAACCCGCGCCCCTAGACCGTGGCTATGGCAAGAGGGTGGGCGCACATCCGGCCACAGCCGGAGGCCCTGGCGAACCGCGCCACTAAGCAGCGGAAATGCTTGTCAGACCAATGATCCGAATCATTCCCGGACTGCGAACGCACCCAGCCGTGCAGCGGCGTGGCGCCGGATAGTCCGCGTAGTGCCCTGGTCTATCCAGCGGACCGCAACGCCGGTTTCATGCGCGCGCCGACGGTCGCTTCAAGGCGTTCCCGCAGGGCCGGGATCTGGTCAAGCATCCGCCTGAAGTCGCCAGTCTCCAGGCGCAGTGCCTCCACCGGGCCCAGGGCGCGGATGGTGGCCATCCGCGGCGCGTTATGCAGCAGAGCCATCTCGCCAAAGTAATCGCCCTCGCTCAGGATCGCCAGGACGCGGGAGCCGCCGCCCTGATCCCCAACCAGTACCTCGACCTGGCCGGAGTGAAGCACGTACATGCAGGTGCCCGGATCTCCCTGGGTAATGATCACATCACCAGTTTCGTAGGGCTCGCGGCTGAAGCTTCCGGCTAGCGCCTCCAGTTGCTCATCCGCCAGGCCGGAGAGGAGCGGCACCGAGCGAAGCAGCTCCGGGTCAACCGCGCGCCCTTCAGGGGCCGCCATCCCACCCTGCTCGTGCCATAGTTGGGCATAGAGCCCATCCCGCCCTAATAGTTCGGCGTGAGTACCCTGCTCCACCAGGGAACCGCCGTCCAGCACGTACAGGCAATCGGCGTGGGTGATGCTGGAGAGCCGGTGGGTGACGCTAATCGTGGTCCGCCCACGGGACAGCCGTTCCAGAGTCTTATTGATCGCCGCCTCGGTGCGAGGATCCAGGGCGGATGTCGCTTCGTCCAGGAGCAGGAGGGCCGGGTTACGGAGGATCGCTCGGGCAATAGCCAGCCGCTGCCGCTGCCCGCCCGAAAGCTTGCCGCCCCGTTCGCCCACCACCGTTTCGTACCCCTCTGGCATGGCCATGATCATGTCGTGCATTTCCGCCGCCCGCGCCGCGTCCTCCACATCGCCATCCGTCGCCTGGAGGTTGCCCATTCTGATGTTCTCGCGGATCGAGAGATTAAAGAGCACGCTCTCCTGGAATACCACGCCCATGCCTTGGCGCAGGGAATCCAGCCGAGCGTCCCGCGCGTCCGTACCGTCGATGCGCACGCTCCCGCTATCGGGGTCGTAAAAGCGCATGATCAGGTTAAGCACCGTCGATTTGCCGCAGCCGCTGGGACCGACCAGGGCCACGTTCGCCCCGGCCTTGACGCGGAGATTCAGGCCCCGCAAGATAGGAGTCCCTACCGCATAGGCGAAATCTACCCCTTCAAAGGCGATCTCGCGGGCCAGGGGTGGGAGCACCGCCGCGTCCGGCGCGTCCACGATGGCGGGCTTGACCTTCAGCAATTCATCTATCCTTCGCATGGCCCCGGATGCTTGCTGGAGGGACTGAACGATGGAGGAAAACGCCTGCAAGGGGCCGATGATCTGGCCCATCAGGGCGAGAAAGGCGAACAGCACCCCGGCGGTCAGGCTTTGGCCGATCACCAGCCAGGCGCCGACCCCCAGTACGGTCATCTGGATCGCGGAGGCGACCGAATTCGTGGTTAGACCGAAGATTCCGCCGAGGTACGATTGGCGCAGTCCAGCTCGAAAGAGGCTTTCCAGGTCGCGCTGGAAGGCGGTGAGCATCCTCTCCTGTAAGCCAAATGCCTGCGTCACCGGCTGGAGGCCCAGGCTCTCCTGCAGATTGCTGGTTACCGTGGCCAGGCTTTTCTGCCGTTCGTTGCCCGCGCGCGCTACCCTGGGGCCCAGATAATGGCCACCGATGAACAACAAAGGAGTGCCTACCAGAGCAACCATGGCCAGCTTCCAATCCATCAGGACTATGGTGATCACCGCCGCCGCCAACATCAAAATCATGCGCGTCCCGCCGGTGAGAACGCTCGCGAAGGTCATCCCAATCACCGCCATGTCACTCGTCATGCGGGACGTGATGTCTCCCGTGTGGGTGGTCTGAAAGAACCCCGCGTGCAGGCGCTGGACATGGGCATACATACGGGCGCGCATGCCGCGCAAGACATTCTCGGAGATGTTGGCGGTGAGATAATTCTGGCGGAGCGAGGTGACTAGGACCAGGGCGAACGCGGCCACCAGAATGGCCATGATCACCACCAGGGCGTGGGTGTCGTGGGGAATGAGCGCCTTATCCAGCAAGACTCCCTGCATACGGGCCAGGCCAATGCCGAACGCAACCGAGATGACCAGATAGAGGGACACCTCGGCCAGTTGCCGCTTGTAGGGACGCAGGTAGGGCGCCGCCATGCCCAGGAAGGTGACAACGCCCGCCGGCGTTTCGCCTTGCAGGGTTTTCCCCCATGCCTTCGCCAGTTTGGCCGGCGCGCGGCCATAGACAAGGCGCATCGCCGCTTCGCCTCCATCCTGACCGGCCTCTTTGAGCACCCTCACCATGGGCGCCGGGCCATGACGCTCCAGTACGTAGGCGATGAAGCTCTGGGCGGCCAGATAGTAGAGATTTCCCGATCGTTCGTCTGGGCCGGCGAGCAAGGCCCGCGACGTGGGAAGCGCGTGGTTCGCGCTGGCCGCTCCAAGCTTGGCCAGAATCTCCTTGTCGCCGGCGAACCCGCCCAGCTTCTGGAGCAGGCAGCCATGGAGCCCCTCCACGAACAGCGGCGGCAGGGGCCGATCGGGCCCGGCGATCCGCGCCAGCAGGGCCAGCAATACCGCCCGATCCAGTCCTTCCCCTGGTGATTCAGGGCGATAAGACACGCGGATCACCTCCCGCTCCGGAGCGGCGGGCGTGCTGGAGTTTTCCGGTTCGGATTCTTCAAGCCATACCTGAATCCGCGTAGCCGACTCAGGTGGACTGCCAAGCAAGGCAATCACGATCCCATACGTCTTCTCCAGGCGGGCCGTGATCTGGGGTAGCTGTTGCATGGCAAAGGTGCCGGGCGAGCCATGGACGATGAAATGAGGGGTCTCCACCGATCCACGCGGGTCCATGGTCATCAGCGTGCCCCTATCGCGTAGCGGAAGCCCGCCCGGCTGAGTTGGCGCGGCCGGCGCTCCGGATCGGCCAGGCGCAGCAGGCAAGGCAGCACTCCGGCGTACCCCACGAGATAATCGGGGGTGAAGATCATCGGTGATTCCGAGGGCCAGAGGAGTTGACCGTCCCGCTCGGAGGCAAACGCCGCGAGAAGCGTGGCCAAGGAGTGTGCCTCGCTGAGATAGGCACGGTCGCCGGAAGCCTGGTACACATCCAGCAAAAACTCGATGTTGCCGGTCAGACCGTGACACTGGGTTGGCCCCGCGTGCCTGGAACCGCGGGCCACGCCGCGGGCCGCGCCCAGGGCGATCTCCATGGCCCCAGGTAGAATGTCCAGCCGGGCCGCATGGAGGAAGAACTGACCGATGCCCGCCGCGCCATGGCACCAGAACGGCCCGAAGAAGGGGCCGCCGGCGCGGATTGGCCAGTCGAGGCACGGTGCTCCCGATACGAACGCCCGACTGGCCGCGTGTCGCTCAAGGGTATAGGCCGCCTGTCGCGCGCATTCTCGCCAGCGCGGTTCACCGGTGGTCTCGTAGAGATCGAGCAAGGAATCGGCGATCCCGGCCAGGCCGTGGGCGTAACCAAGCTGGGCCTGGCCGCTCAAGTCGCCGTACCCTTCGGGAATGAGCCACTGGGCGCCGCGCCCCTCGCATGGCGTCCGGTCGACGGTCGCCAGAAGCTGCTCGCCGGCCCCGATCGCGAAGGAAAGTTGCTCCTGCTCTCCAGTCTCATCCCAGAGCAGGAGGTGGAAGCGTAGCCGGCCCGCCGTGCCGTTGAAGTAGTCGGGAGAGCGATGGGGGAGCGAGCCCACCAGCCTGCCCTTCCGAAGGGCCGCCGCGATCACATCCTCATCCGCCAGCGCTTGCCCGGCCCGGAGCAAGCCGGCTCCAATTCCTGCCTCCCCAACGTAGAGGCCGGGCAGCGGCTGCACACCCAGCGAGGGGGCGGCCCGCAGCCAGCGTGCCCCTTCGGCCGCTATCGTAAGGTGCCGCGGGTCGCCAAACACCGATACGGCCTCGGCCAGGGCCAGGAGCGCACCCGCGCCGCCAAAGTTAAGATCGCGCGCTTGTACCCCTTGGGCCAGATTGTGCAGACTGGTCCAGGCCATCCCTGTTCCATCCGGAACCGGCTGGGCGGCCCGCGCTAGACTATCGCCGAGCCGGCGCGCCAGCCCGTGAAAATAGTCCTTCGTGGCAGGATCCTGCCCGGCAACTGGAGATTCGCATCCGAGGTCAGGGGCCGGTGTGGCGTGGGGCCGATGAATCGCGGCGAGTGCGGTGTCCGCCTCGGCCATGTTCTGGTAGCGGTGAGCGGGATCGTGGTTGAGGCAGGAGGCGATCACCTCGGCCAGCGCATGGTCAATCGCGGGATTCAGGACGATTATCGGACGCTCCAGCAGGGTCAAGGGATGCGGGGACGACGCCGGCTCAACTCCCGTGGCGGCCAGATAGAGGACGGCGCCCAGGCTATACACGTCGTCGCTCACGCTGGCCGGCGCTCCCGCCTTATGTTGGGGCGACATGTAGCCGCGGGTGCCGCCTCCCCAGAGAGCCATGCCGGTACCTGCCTCCTGCACGATGTCGAAATCGATCAAGCGGAGCCGGCCATCCGGAGCCACCATGATATTGGCCGATTTGAGATCGCGGTAGATGATGCCGTGGTCGTGCAGGGTCGCCAGGATCCGCGCGAGGGTGCGGCCCCAGATGATCACCTGCTCGCTGGACGGCAGCATCCCCTGCCCGAGTGAATCCTTGATCCGATGCCCGAAGGTCTGGCCCTCGACCTGCTCCATGACCAGCATCGTGCCCTGTTCGTCCTCGATCAGGTCATACAAGACGGGAAAAGCGGGATCGGGAGCCAGAGCCCGTAGCGTCCTGGCTTCGTGGCGGAGCCGCTCCCCGGCTCCCGCCCCATCAGCCTCGGTGAGCAGCGCCCGCCGCTCGGTCTTCAGCACGCACCGTCGCGGGAGCGAGAGATCCACCGCCCTGTAGATCGTACCGCGGGCCGAGCGATGCAAGGTGCCGATCACGAGGTACCGTCCCCCGACCAGAGGGCTCCGGTCGGGCAGCGGTCGCGCGATCCCGGCCGCCGCGAAAGGGTCGACGGCCCATACAGGAGGGTCATAGTACGGTACGCGGCGATCCTGGACCGGCTCGCCAGTCGGGGAGCGCATGATGGAGACGATCTCGCCGATCGGCTGTTGTAGATGCTCGGCGGCAAAGGAGCCGTAGCGGTAATGGACGAGGCTCCCATCCCGCAGCGGCCGATCGGTCGGCACCACTGGTCCGGCCAGGCCGGCGGTGGCGGCATCGAGGGCAGCGGCCAGCAAGGCCGCCTGCGTGTCATCATTGGGGTAGATGGTGATGAACTTTCCGATCTGGCTCATCCCGCTCTGTCCATGATTTAGGGCCGCCAGGATCTCGGGCGAGGCCGCCAGCTTGAAGTTGGCGTCGCGACCCAGAAGCACCGGAAGAGCCCGGCGCAGCACCTCGGCCGCCGATGCCTCGTTAGCCGAGACGTGCAGCTTCCATCCCTGGGTTCTCGGCGCGGCCCGCCGATGACGCGCGCGGATCCAGATCCCAGCATCAGCGACGTTCGGCACCTCCCATTCGGTCCCGTTCAAAGCCATGGAGGCCAGGATTTCGCGGAAAAGAGTCAGGAACGACGAAGCGCCGGCCGCGTAAGGGGGCTTATCTTTACCCACATTTCCCTCCAGGGTAAGCGGATGCGGTCGTGTGGAGGCGTCCTGAAGCACAGATGCGTGCATCTGTGCTTCAGGAGTGGCGCACGGCGGCGCCAGCGTAGGGCAGGATTTGTCGGTAAAGATTAGGCATGGAGACCCGCACCCTAAGCCGGCGGCTCCAGCCTCCCCCATAGAGGCCGCGGATCCCACCATGACTTTGGTTTAGTGGGTGGTCCCGCAGAACAAGCCGGGGTGGAGGGAGACCCAGCATGAGAAGAGGTCGCAGCCCTCCGATTCCAGGTAGCCGGACACTTCGGCGCCGACGTTACCCTGCTTGATAAAATCGCCCATCGCCGCCGGGGTGAGCCCGGCCGCCGCCAGCGCGGCATCGGGATTCGCGGCGGCTTGCTCGCGGAACGCGGCGTCTTCCAGAATGCGGTTCACGAACGCCTGGGCCTTGACTTGAGACTCTTCTTGGTTGCTCACGGATATTCCTACTTTCTTTATGCGGGTCGATGGATAGGAGTGGTGATTCGGAAACCCGCCCGACTCAGCTGTCGTGGCCGGCTCTCGGGCTCGGCCAGACGTAGGAGGCAGACGGCGACCCCGGCGAAACCAACCAGGTAGTCGGGGGTAAAGGTGGTGGGCTGTTCGGATGGGTAGTACAGGTTGCCCTGCCGCTCCACCGCGAATGCCTGCAAGAGTTTGGCCAGCGAACGCGCTTCGGTAAGCCACGCCTCCTTTCCGGTTGTTTGATAGCAATCCAGGAGAAATTCAATGTTGCCGCTCAAACCATGACACTGAGTGGGGTTCGCCCATCGGGCATGGCGAGCGGTGGCTCTGGCGGCTCCCTCCACGATCGGCGCCGCTTCCGGCAGCAGGCCCAGGCGGGCCGCGTGGAGGAAGAGACGGCCGACCCCGGCGGCCCCATGGCACCAGAACGGGGCGGTGGGCGCCTCGCCCACCAGGCCGGGCCAGGCCAGACAGCCTTCGTCGCCCGCCGCTGGGGTCGCGAGTTGGGCCAGCCAGCGAGCAGCCTGAAGGGCGGGAGCGGCGAAGCATTCCTCGCCCGTTGCCTCGAACAGATCGAGGAGCGAATCGGCGATCCCAGCGGAACCGTGCGCGTAGCCGAGGTACTGTCCTTTGCATAAGCCGCCATACTCCTCGGGGAACGGCCAGAACACGGCCCCATTAGCCGCGATGATCGTGGCCGAAAGCAGCGAATCACCGGCGGCGCGCGCGTGAGCCAGATGTTCGCGGTCGCCTGTGTGGTCCCAGAGCAACAGATGAAAGAGAATGCGGCCGGCAGTGCCGTTGTAGAAGTCTGGGGAGGCGAAAGGCAACGTACTTACCCAGCGCGATTGGCGGATCGCCGCGTCGATCAGCTGGGCGTCATCCAGTACCTGGCCGGCCCGCAGCAGCGCCGTGCCGACCCCGGATTCTCCTACCAGCAAGCCGGCCAATGGCGCCCCCTCGAACCGTGGGGCTTTGATCAACCCTTCAGCGCCCGCCGCCACCATGGCTCGATGCTCGCGGCCATGAAGGATCAACCCGATCTCGGCCAGGGCCAGGAGGGCGCCGGCGGTTCCGCTATTGAGATCCCGCGCTGGTATCCCGCCCGCGAAGTGGTGGGCGCTATGCCAGACTTTCCCGTGAGTGTTGGGCAGCGGTCTGGCGACCTGGCAGAGGGTGTCGCCAAGCCGGCGCGCTGACTGGCGATAGTCTTCCCGCTCGCGCGCGGTGAGGCCCGAGTCGATGCCTACCCCTTCACCGGTGGCCGGGGCTGGTCGTGGCCTGGGCGTGATAGCTCCGAGCGCTTCCGTGACATCGGCCATGGAGGGATAGCGGTTCGCGGGATCTGGATTCAGGCATCGCGTGATGATAGCCGCCAGGGCTGGGTCGATCGCCGGATTCAACAAGGCTGGTGGGCGAGTGAGCAGCGTGAAGGGATCCGGGGAACACGCGGGATCGGCCAGGGTAGCGGCGAAATAGAGCAGGGCTCCCAGGCTATAGATATCATCGGCGGGCTCGGGTGAGTCCAGTCGATCCTGCCGCGGCGAGATGTAGCCGCGCGTGCCCTTCCCCATGGGAGGTTGGGCAATCGCCGGGCCATAGGCCATCTCGAAGTCGATCAGCCGCGGCTCTCCCACGGCGGAGATCATCACATTGCTCGGCTTGATATCCCGATGCACCAGACCGCGCTTGTGCATGGCGCCCAACGCTCCGGCCAGGGATTGGCCCCAGCGGACGATATCGTGGGTGGGTACGCCCGTGCCGCCGCCAACGTGAGCGGTGATGTGGCGCTCCAGCGATCCACCGGAAACATCCTCCATGGCGAGAAAGAGATCGCCGCTATCCTCCAGGAGATCATACACGCGAGGGAAGCGCGGGTCCGGAGCGAGAAGGGTAAGAACCTCCGCCTCGTGCCGGGTGAAGTCCGTGGCATCCTGCCCTTGATGATTCAGCAACGCATCGCGATAGGTTTGCTTGAGCACGCACCGGCGTACCTCCTGAATATCCACGGCCAACCAGACAGCGCCGCGCGGCGACTGGTGCAGGAGAGCCAATTGCATGTAGCGCCGGCCAATCAGCGTATAGGCGAGGTCGGGCTCGTCGACCGGACGCACCGCCTCGAACGGATTCCCGGCCCAATCGGGAGCCGTAAAGCCCATCACGCGCCTATCAGGTCGCGGCGCTTCGTCCGGCCCGAAAATCGCGGGCACGACCTCCCCGCTTGGCAATTGCATCAGGCGGCTACCAAAAGCGCCGTAACGATACTGCACCAGGCTGCCTGCCCGTAGAGCGCGGTCGGTCGGCACCTCGGGGCCACGGAGGCCGCGCGTCGCCTCGTCCAGAGCGAGGGCAAGCCGGAGTGCCTGGGCGTCATCGCAGGGATAGATGGTGATAAATTTCCCTACCTGGGTGGGACCAAATTCCCCTTGATTGAGTGCGGCAAGCCGCCGGCTGGAGGCCACGACCTTGAAGTGCGCGCCCTCGCGCAGAATCTCCGGTATAGACTGGCGCATGACCGTTTCAGCTGAATAGAGGCCGGCGGACACATGCAGCTTCCAGCCCTGGTGAGGAGGCATTCCCTGCCTGGGTTGACAGCGAATCCAAACCACGGCTGGGTCGTCCGAACCCTCGATCCGCCACGACCAAGCGTCCGGCCGATCGGCCACGATTTCCCGCAGCACGGACAAGAAAGGGTGATCCTCACCCGACACTCCACCCTCAGGCGCCCCATAGAGGACTCTTGGCGCTTCATCTAGAGTGGTACACACCTGTATCTGCTCTGTCGCGAGGGGATCTTGCACGACCATGCGGCCTCCTGAAGCAGTGGTAGTGGATGGATTCGCCAATTTCAGCGAGCATTGTGAGTTTAGGGGGGATCCTGGGCCGGGGCAACGGCCCGCGCTTCCAGGATCCCTACTGGTTGCCCAGATACCTGATAGAGGGCACGGACAACTTTCGTTGCGCACTCTTTCTCGGTCCGGTCTTCAGCACCAATGGGTGCTGTTCTGCATCATGCAGGTGAACCACTTGGGCGAGCACTCCCACTCCGCCATCATGTAGCCACTGACTTCAGACTCGTCGCCTCCGGAGCGCCCCTTCCGTACCGCATCTCGGAATCCAGCCTGCTCCAGAGCCGCGCCCGGATCGTCCAGGAGTTGTTGCCGGAATGCTGGATCCGCCGCGACTTTATCCAGGAATCGCTGAGCCAATGCCCTAGCTTGATCCTCCATGTGTCCTTACCTCCTTGGTCTTCCTCTTGAACTACGTGCACCGGACGTCGCCCCGACGTGTCCTTACTCTGCCACCCATGGTTTGCCACCTGATTGCCATACGGTTGCCGGAAGAGGGGTCATCTTGTGTACGGTCCCTGGGCGGCAGTGTTCATGCCGCTGCCGCCGGGCTGGGCCGAGGAGATATTTTCTCTGGGATCGGCGCGGCGGGAACGTTGTTCCGGCCAGCGGCCCGTTGGATGCGCGGTAACCAGGGAAATTCGTGGATCATGTCCTGATTGAGGTGATGCGGACGCCGATCTTGTATACGCTCCGGGGGTTGACGCCGGTTCCCACTCGTGATAGTGTGAACCTCGCACCGGACCTTTTGCACGCCCTCACGCAGCAATAGAACGCGTCGCCGGCCCATGGTCGGCGATCGTGAGTGGGAGTGTGCTCTGTGGGCCTTCTTGACAGCGCCGATTCAGGTCGACACGCCATCCTCCGGCGGCCCGACGCGCACTTCCTCAAGGGCAATCACGGAATCAGGCAGGGTGATCTCGAGATCATAGAGGCCGGCGGCCAAATCGCTGAAGACCAGGTTGCCCAGTTCGTCGAGTGGCGCCTCGCCCACCAGCCGCTCCCGAAGCGACAGGCGCGTGATACCGGTCGGTGGTTCGATGACGTCTCCGGCGGGGAGTACCAGCCCCAGGAGATTCCAGCGGCGGACACCGCTCCCCGAGGGCTCCAGGGTCAACGACACGGTGATGCCTTCGGCCTCATAGCTCCGCACGGTGTCACTTGCCTCGCCGCGGACCATCGTATAGGCGGTCACCTCGCCAAGAGGGGGCAACAGATGGGCGATCAGCCGGCGGAACGGCGAGGGACGGCGAGCCAGGTCAAGGAGCGGATCGGTGACCAGATCAGTCCGCAGAGCGGAGAACTCAGCCTGGCAGTGGGGGCAGCCGGCCAGATGAGCCCTGGCGAGGAGGGCTGCCTCGGGAGTCAGCAGATCAAGAGCCAGCTCGCCCAATTCCTGGCTGGGCGGACATTCAACGCGGTAGAGACGGGCGCGCAGCACGCGATCGACGGTCCCGTAGGCGGCCATGCTGTTCGCGCAGGGTGGGCAGACCCGCAAGTGAGGCTCGATCTCCTCATCGGGCTCGCCGTGGGCGAACGCCAGCAATCGCTCGGGAGTGAAGAGGCTGGGATCGGTACAGTCCATGGTTATCGTCCTTGACTCCGCGAGGGGAAGGATTCACCGCCACGATGGCGTGGCGCCCTCCACCCTCACTGTCTATAAACGCTCGCGATCTCTAGTTTAGTCCCTTTCAGGTTCGGAAGCGGTGAGGAAGTCATGCAGGGCGGCGGACTGGCGCAGGCGGTCGATAGCAGTACGTTTGATGCGGTAGATATCGTCCATGCGAGGGAATTCCTCTCCATGCCTGGCCTGGATTTCCCGTGGGGTAAGGCCAATGGCATACGACAGATAGATCACCCGGCGTTCGCGCTCATGGGGCAACGTCTCCCCCACGCGGCGCCACAATTCCGCCGCGTCCAGCTTGTCTCCTACCACGTCTTCCACCGAATCCCTGGCCTGGAGCGTCTGGACCGCCTCCAGATCCACTTCCATCGCGCTCTGGCGTTGGGTCCGAAGATGATCGAGCACGGTGGTGTGCACGCACATCTTCAGATAGCTCAGTACGGCGGCCAGGGAGCCGAAACGGGCGAACTTGGCCGGATCGAGCGCCCGCCAGAACCGCTCGAAGGCCGCGTTCACCCCCTCATCGTCATCCATCCTGGCCTTGAGCCAGATGCGGGCGAGACCGGCGTACTGGGCGTGGATGCCGGCCCACGCCGCGTCGTCGCGCTCGACGATGGCGCGACGGAACAACTCGAAACAGAACGATTCACGGAACGGCTCGCCCCGGAGGTACCGGTCGGTCTCCTCCCGGCAGGAGCGCGCGAGTTCGCGAACGTCGAGTCCCCCGGCCATGGTGGTCAACCGTCCCTTTTACATCGCGGAGGGCCTGCCCCCTGGTGGGATGCGCGGGCCCTCGGCGCGGCTACGCGGCCTCTGGGTAGTATCCGTGGTATGCCAGGGCCGGTCAAGAAGAGGCATACGGCGTCTAGCGGCGCGGGCTCTCATTATCGTCTCATCAAAGGCGGATATTCTGGTCCGGGGAGGCCCGCCCGCCAAAAAGCCAGCGCGGCGCGTTTATGAGAAATAGCAGCGTTCGCGGTTCCCATCGCTTCACGAAAGAGTAAGGAAATGCTGATGACTTGCCCGGTCGCGCCTGTCTCGCTCGTACGAATGGATTCCCAGGAACCGGAAACCCCCCCCGCCCCTCCACGATCCGCGCTCCGGATCCCCGGGGGTGAATCCGCCGGGCCGCCGGAGCCCCAGGTTGACGATATGGTACGCCTCTATCTGCGCGAAATTGGCGGCGTGCCGCTGCTGTCTTCCCGAGAAGAGGTTCGACTGGCGGCGGCGGTGCAAGCGGCCGCCGCCGCGGCCCATCAGGCACGGAGTTGGTTGGCCCTGGCTATTCGCCTCCAGTGGCTGAGCCGCGAGGAAAGCGTCCTGGCGCGGTGCGCCACCGCGTGGGCGCCGCTTCTCGGGTGTGAGCCGCTCATCCTCGAACACGCGGCCCGATCACTGGTGCGGTTGCTGCTTGAGAGCCAGGACGGGCTCGCCGGGCAATGCGCCGCTCTTCCGGGGTGGCTGGGCCTGAAGGGCGGCGTTCCCCTTCGGACCCTGGCCGAACTGCTGCGGCGGGTAGCCGAGAATGATCCGGCGGTGACCGACGCCTTGCTTGGACTTGCCGTTGCCTGTGGGATCGCTCCTGAGTTAGCTCCCTCGCTGCTGGAGCGCCTGCGCGCGGCCATTACCGTGGACAAGCAACCGCGCCGCCGGCTGGAGAGTCCGGAGGAGGCGGTCGAGGGGGACGACGCGGACTGGGAGGCCGAGAGGGACAACACGGAGGCGGAGGCCGGCGAGGTTCTGGTGAATCTGCAAGGGGAGGCTCTGGCAATGGCCGAGCCCGCGCGCGCATTGGCCGCCATCCTGCACCATGGCTCCCCGGAAGCTGCCCTGCTTTGGGGGGAGCGCGAGGAGGGTATGCCGGTAAGCGCCCTGGCCCTGAGTCTGGCCCGCTGCGCGCGGCTGCCCGACGCGGTGGCTCAGCGGCTACTGCGCGACTGGCGCATTGATGACGCCGCGATCGCCGAGGGAGAAGCGGGCCGGCGCCGCCTGGTGGAGGCCAACTTGCGCCTGGTGGTGAGCATCGCCAAAAAGTACATCTGGCGCGGTGTTCCTCTCCTTGACTTGATCCAGGAAGGCAGCATTGGCTTGATGCGGGCAGCCGAGAAGTTCGACCACGCCCGAGGCTTTCGCTTCAGTACCTACGCCACCTGGTGGATTCGCCAGGCGATGTTGCGGGCCATCGCCGACCAAAGCCGCACCATCCGCATGCCGGTGCATATGGTCGAGATGCTCCATCGCTACTTGCGTGAAGCGCAAAACCTGGAACAGAGTTTGGGACGGGAACCGCGGGTCGAGGAAGTAGCGCCCCGCGTGGGAATTTCGCCCCGGAAGGCTCTGGAACTGCTTCGGGCGGCTCAGGAACCGGTGTCCCTGGAGACCCCAGTGGGGAATGAGGATGACAATCTGCTGGGCGATTTCATCGTGGATGCTACCGCCGGATCTCCCTCCGACACCATGGCGAAACAGCAGCTCACTCGGCAACTGAACGAGGCGTTGGCTACCCTTTCGCCCCGCGAGCAAATGGTGATCCGTCTCCGCTTTGGCCTGCACGATGGAGAAGCACACACCCTGGAGGAGATTGGCCGCATCATGCGGGTGACGCGGGAGCGGATCCGCCAACTGGAGATGCGCGCCCTCCGCAAGCTCCGCCATCCCTCACGCGGTGAACTCCTGCGTGATTGGGCCAATTGACGCGCCAACTCCGGGCAGGTCTGACCTCTTACCGACCACCGATCACGGCGGCTTGTGGAATTCTCCAACTCATGGTAGACCAAAGCGGGGGTAGCTTTGGCACCGGGAACAGAGAATCCACGCTCGACGGTGAGGTAGAGATGGCGCGAACAACGCCGCGGATCGACAAGAGTATCCTCGTGCATCACGTCGATACACGGGAGGAATCGACGCTCTCGAACCTTGACCGGGGACAGCCTGCCTCGGCATGGATGCCCGCGGCGAGCAAGGATGAGTACCCCGCGCCGGACGCCGAACCAGCCGGGGACGCGCTGCTGGCCACCAAGCTCTACATGGCGCCCCCGCGCCGCGGCTTGGTACGGCGCCCACGCCTGATCGAGCGCTTGTCCGCTGGGCTGCGCGATCCGCTCACCCTGATCGTTGCTCCGGCCGGCTTCGGCAAGACCACGCTGCTCGGTGACTGGCGCGTCGCCAAAGGGGAAGGCGCCTGGCCCATCGCCTGGCTGGCCCTGGACGCCGGGGACAACGACCTCGCGCGCTTTCTGCGCTATATCGTCGCCGCCTTGCAAACTCTGAGCCCCGGTATCGGTCTCTCCGTGTTGGCGAGCCTGCGCTCGCCGCGGACGCCGCCGGTCGAAGCCGTGCTCACGCCCTTGCTCAACGACCTCGCGAGCCTCCCCGATGACATCATCCTGGTGCTCGACGACTACCATGTGCTCGATGTTTCGCCTATCCACCGTGCCATGACCTTTCTTCTCGACCATCTACCGCCTCGGATACACATGGTGATCACCACGCGAGTCGATCCGCCCCTACCCCTGGCCCGTCTGCGCGCCCGCGGCCAGATGACCGAACTGCGCGCGGCCGACCTTCGCTTCACAAGCGATGAAACGGACGCATTCCTCAGCCATACCATGGGGCTGCGACTGGCGCCGGACATCGTGGCCAGGCTCGAAGCATGCACTGAAGGGTGGATCACCGGGCTGCAATTGGCCGCGCTGGTGCTGGAGGGGCGTGACCCCGTCCAGATCGCCGAGACCATCGCGGGATCCACGCGCGCCAATCGGTTCATCCTCGACTACTTGGCCGACGAGGTGTTCAATCGCCAGCCCGCCGAAGTCCGCCGCTTTCTGCTGCGCACGTCAGTGCTTGACCGCCTGAACGGCGCGCTGTGCGACGCCATGGTCGCTGGAGCCGAGGACGACCGCGCCGTTGAGGACGGACGGGCCATGCTGGAGCGGCTGGATAGAGCCAACCTGTTCCTTGTCCCGCTGGACCCGACCGGCACCTGGTATCGCTACCACCACCTGTTCGGCGGGTTTTTGCGTGAGCGTCTGCACCGTGAGCACCCCGACCTGGTCTCCGATGTACACCGCCGGGCCTGCCGCTGGTACGAACAGCAGGGGCTGCTCACCGAAGCGGCGGACCACGCGCTGGCGGCCTGTGATTATGCATTGGCCGCCCAGCTGGTCGAGCAGGTCTTCCCGGTCATGCTGTGGCAGCGGGGAGAACTGGCGACCCTGCTGCGCTGGCTGGAGCAATTGCCGCGGGAGGTGACCCGTACACGCCCGCGTCTCAGTCTCGATCTGGCCTGGGCGCTGCTCTGGAGCGCGCGAGTGGAGGCCATCGAGCCCCGGCTACGGGACGCCGAGCAGGCACTGGAAACCCCCGAACCGCCCTCGGAACTCGATCCACGCGCCGCCGACCGCGCGGTGCGCGGGGAGATCGCGGCGATCCGGGCCGAGCTCGCCCGCCAGGAGGGGGACCTTGCCGCCGCCATCGATCTGGCACGCCAGGCGCTCGCGGATCTCCCCGAGGAGGACCGGCGGGTACGCGGTGTAACCACGGGGTTACTGGCCGGCGCGTATCTCTGGAGCGGGGACGCCGCGGCGGCGAGCCATGCCTATGCCGAAGCGGTGGCTCTCAGCCAGACATCCAGCACGATTACCCTGGCGCTGATCGCCAGCGGCCGGCTCGTGTTGGCCCAGGCGCTGCGGGGCCGGCTTCATCAGGCGGCCACGACCTACAGGCAAACCCTCGATCTGGCCGCCGCTCATGCTATGGCGGCCACGCAGGCGATCGGCGTGGCCGAGATCGGCATGGCGGAGGTGCTGCGGGAGTGGAGCGATCTTGATGCCGCGGAAGCCCTCGTACGCCAGGGTATCGAGCGCTGCACGGAATCGGGCGGCATGGCGGAGATGGCGGTGGACGGCTGCCTCACACTGGCCCGTGTCTTGCGGGCGCGCGGAGATAGCGATGGCGCGCTCGCCGGGCTGCGACAGGCCGAGGCGCTTGGCCGCGACGGACATGTCGCCTGGTACGCCGAGCGTGTTGCCGTCGAGCGGGCGCGGTTGTGGCTCGACGGCACGGCCGATGACGTGGCCGCGGCGCTCCGCTGGGCCGTGGCGCGCGAGTGTTCGTGGCGCGCGGAGAAAAGCCCAGGCTACCTGGGAATGATCGAGGGGCTGACCCTGGCGCGCCTGTGGATCATCCAGGGCAGGCATGACGATGCGGCAGCGGCGCTGAAGCGGCTGATCGGCATGGCCGAGGCGGGCAGCCTGATCGGCTGCCTGATCGAGATCCTGGCGCTGCGGGCACGCATTTTCCTAGAGCAGGCTCGGATGGCGGAAGCCATGATCGCGCTGACCCGCGCCCTCTCGCTGGGCGAGCCGGAGGGATACCTCCGTGTCTTTGTCGATGAAGGCGCGCACATGGCCGCGCTGCTGCGGCAGGCTCGGATCCGCGACGTGGCACCGGTCTATGTCGCCCGGTTGATCGCGGCCTGTGGCAATGGGCCACTGGCCGCGTCTCCCGCCGCGTCCGTTTCCGTACTCGTCGACCCCCTGAGCGCTCGGGAACTGGAGTTGTTGCGGCTGCTGGCGGCCGGGCTTTCGGCCGCCGAGATCGCGGCGCGGCTCTTCATTACGTCCGGCACGGTGCGTAACCATCTCAAGAACATCTATGGGAAGCTCGACGTGCATAACCGTGTCCAGGCGGTCGAGCGTGCCCGTGCCTTGCGCTTGTTATAGCGGTATCCGCGTGGCATGCTCCAACATGCCCACTCGCGGGTCCTATCGGCCATGCCCGGTAGCCGTTGCACCTGGCGGCCTACTCGTGGCGGTGCTTTCACCATTCCTCCCTGAACCGATATCCAGGAGGGGGGCCAGCTCCAGCGCCATGTAGGGGTACAGCGGGAGCGTTGCCAGTACCTCCAGGATGCGATCCCGCGACTCGCCTCGCGTCACCAGCCACACGCACGACCGATCAGCCCCGACGTGGATAGCCTCTATCACCCCTTGCGCCGTCAGCTCTCTGACGTGCGCCTGTTCGGCGGGGAGCAACGCCGCCCGTTCTTCCTGCTGTCCATGGACAAACCTGATAGTAACCAACCACTTCACGACTGCCATTCCTTCCTTGACTCCGGTCATCTCACGCGGAAAGCCGGTATCGGCTTTCCGCGTTCCACGTTACGGCCTACACGGCGTGGGGTCATGTCCCATTCGCGATAGGCGGGTGGGATATTCCTGGATCGGCCACGGCTTCCCACAACAATGTCCCATCGGCCTATCCCATACAGGACATGACGCGCAGGCCCACACTGCGTAGCGTGGAGATCGAGCGGCGGCGGCCGCGTGAGCGTGTCCTACCGTAGGGCCGAGCGCTTGGCCGTGATGGTCGCTCCCCCGGTGGACAGAACAGAGGGGAGAGCCAATGATGGATCACGCCTAAACCAGAGCCAATTATTCAGAGAGGAAAGACGATGATGCACAAGGTTTCCACCAGTCACACAATGTCCGCGGCGCTCGCTGTCGCCCTACTGATTCCCCTATCCTGGCTGGGAGGACAAGGGTCGGTTGGGCACGCTGCAACCAGGGTATCAACCCAAGCGGTACGCACTCCTTCAACCCAGGAGCTCGGCGATCCGGTCGAGCGGGGCACGATCGTCGGCTGGAGCGGAGGTAACGCGGTGATCTATCCGACCGTCGGGTTCTTTGGTCCGCCTCAGATCTTCGCCGTTGGGGCCGTGCAACCTGACGGATCATTTGCGGTACGATTCCCCGCGGTCTTGCCCGTGGATCTGCTCGCGAAGAGCACCGCGCAGTGTGCGACCCTGCACTCTTCCGATCCGGCCGCGCTATCCAATTTCACGGGCAATTACCTCCTTGTTCAACATGGGAAGCCGATCGGAGCGACCCACTCCGGCTCCTCCCGAGCATTTGCGTCGTTCACCGGCTTCGCCAACGGGGACAGCCGAACAGGCTTCCTCTACGCCGACCGGGATCATATTCTGAGCGGCTTCTGCCAGCGAACGATCAGCTTTGGTGGATACTCTGTCGACTTCCGGCAGAACTTCGACCTTCACCTGCACAGGGGATGGAACGAGGTGGTGGCCACCGTCTCGACCCCGCACGCTGGCCACGTCGTCTCCGATCTGACGGTGGGGTCGAACCGCGCGCGGGAGAAGTGGTTCTTCTTCCGCCCGCCAATGCAGCCGTAAGCATACAAGCCTGCGTGGTGACTGAGGAGTGCCCCACATCGTTGCTGCCCGCGCCCCTTGCACGCTGGCCGAATGAGGTCACGTCCATCGATGAAACACAGGAACGAGAACACCATGAATAGAGCAAATAACATCAGCGCCGGCGTCTCAATCGCGCATGAGACGCGAGAGAACCACGGCTCTCCGGCCCCGCGCACGACCTACCGGATTGATCCGGCTGCCTCACGCATTGAGTTCACGATCTGGAAGCGGCGCTTCTTTGTCACCCATCGGCTGGTCACCGGGCGCTTCACCGAAGTCCAAGGCACGATCACCCTTGATGAGCGGGATCCGGCCAATTCGCGGGCCGAGGCGACCATCGGCGCTGCCAGCCTGACCACAGGGACCGACAACCCGAGTTGGCTGCAGGCCATGGAGGTCAGGCAGCGCGACGCGCACCTCCGCAAGGCAGACTTCTTTGACGTAGCGCGCTATCCGCACCTGACCTTCGCAAGCCAGCGGATTGAGGCTGTCGACCGCGCGGCCGGGCGCTACCGCGTAACCGGAGAGCTTACTGTACGCGGCGTGACGCGCGAGGTCATCCTTGATGCCACGTATGTCCCCGCCACGAGCGATGGTCCGGGACGGCGGATCGCGCTCACGCTCACCGGGCCGCTCAATCGCCGCGACTTCGGGATGATCTGGAATCGGTCCTACCTGGTCATCGCGGACGATCTGGTCGTCACCATCGCCGTGGAGGCCAGTCGCTCGTAGGCTGCGGAGGAGCGATCCCGCCCGCCTCCCTGCCCCACGGCAGCGGGCGGACCGTGCCGCGCAGTGCGCATCCTGGACCAACGATAACAGAGGGAGAGAGAGACGTGTTCGGTAGACTCGCACACCTGATGTATCGTAGACGCCGCGCGGTGGTCGGCGCCTGGCTGGCGATCCTGATCGTCGCGGGTGCCCTGGCCTCCCAGGTCGGCTCGGTACTCGGACCCGCCAGCCTCGTGACCTCGGGCAGTGACTCGGCGAAGGCCGCCGCGCTGCTCGATACCAGTCTTCACCAGAACGACCAGAAGGTGACCCTGGTGGTGATCCATGATCCCCGCGCCGGCATCCACGACGCGGCGTTCCGTGCCGCCGTTGCCGCCACCGCCGCGCGCATCCGCGCCGATGCCGGCATGCACGTCGCCTACCTCGACAACCCTCTCGTCTCTGGCAACCGGCAACTGATCAGCACCGATGGCCATAGCGTCGCCATCCTGCTGTCGAGCAACCTCAAGGAGGTGAAGATCGAGGACCAGATCGCCCATCTGCGCCAGGTCGCGCGGACTCCCGGCCTGGACACCTACGTCACCGGCAGCCCCGCCGCCAACTACGACCAACAGAAGGCAGGGAAGGATGACGCGGCCAAGGGCGACGCCGAAACCCTCCCCATCCTGATCGCCATTCTGCTCCTGGCCTTCGGGACGCTGATCGCCGCCTCGCTGCCCGTGATTCTGGCCATCTCCTCGATCGTGCTCAGCCTGGGGCTGGCCTTCATCCTGGGCCACTTCATCGACGCGAATATCTTCGTGACCAACATCGTGACTCTGCTGGGCCTGGGCATCGGCATCGACTACTCACTCTTCATCCTCTACCGCTTCCGCGAGGAGTTGCAGGTGCCGGGGCGGACCGTGGAAGCGGCCATCGCGCGGACCATGGAGACGACGGGGCGCTCGGTCTTCTTCTCCGGTCTGGCTGTCGCGGTGGGCATCTCCTCACTGCTCCTCACCGGGGTTCCCTTCATGGTAGCGCTGGGCCTGGGCGGGCTGCTGGTCCCGATCACTGCCCTCCTGGCGACCATGACCCTGCTTCCCGCCCTGCTCGGGATGCTCGGCACGCGGGTGAACCGATTCCGCGTGGTGCCTCAACGTTTCCTGCGCACGGGAGGGCACGGCCCGTGGCACCGAATGGCCACCGCAATCATGCGGCGACCGATCGTGGCGGGCGGTCTGGCGCTAGCCATCCTGCTTGCGCTAACCTACCCCGTCTCCCAGCTCACTTTTGCCTACGGTAGCCTGAAGAATCAGCCCACCTCCCAGCAGTCCGTGGCCGGCGCTCTCTTCATGGAGGCCCACTTCCCCAGTAGCTCGACCCCCACCCAACTCCTGATCCGGCACCGGGGCGCCGGGGACCTGCGGCACCCCGGCCGACTCGCCGAGCTGCGTTCCCTGGAGGCGGCTATCGCCCGTGACCCGGAGGTGGCAAGGGTGATCGGTCCGACCGATCTGCTGCCCGTGGGCGGCACGCCCACCGCGGCCCAACTCCGGCAGGTCACCGGACGTTACCTGAGCGCCGATGGCCAGGTGGCGTTGATCAGCGTGATCGCCCGGCACGACGTGGGCACCAAAAGCGCCGAGGATCTGGTGCGGCGCCTGCGCACCCTGGCTCCCGCCAGCGGCGCGGGCACCGCGAGTGGAAACACCACGCTGGTAGGCGGCACTCAGGCCGAGTACACCGACTTCAACGATGCCCTCTACGCCCACTTCGCTTTGATCGTGGCCCTCGTGCTGGTCCTCAGCTACGCCTTCCTGGTGGTGGCCTTCCGCTCCGCCATCCTCCCCCTCAAGGCGGTCGTGGTGAATCTGCTCTCCGTGGGCGCCGCCTACGGACTGCTGCAGTTGGTCTTCCAGCGTGGGGTCGGCGCCAGCCTCCTGGGCTTCACGCCCGAGAGCGGGGTGAGCGGCGTGGTGCCGATCTTCCTATTCGCCATCCTGTTCGGCCTCTCCATGGACTACGAAGTGTTCTTGCTCAGCCGCATCCGGGAGCGCTGGCTGGCCACGGACGATAACCGCGAGAGCGTGGTGTTCGGACTGGCGGGCACTGGGCGGCTGATCTCCTCGGCGGCGGCAATCATGGTGGTAGCCTTCAGCGGCTTCGTCCTGAGCAGCCAGGTGCTGCTCAAGGAGCTTGGCATCGGGCTGCTGGCCAGCATCGCCCTTGACGCTACTTTGATCCGCGTTCTGCTGGTGCCCTCGATCATGGCGCTCCTCGGCAGGGCGAACTGGTGGGTACCCAGCCCACTCCGAGCCTGGTCCACTCGCATCTCGGCCTTCGCCGAAGACGAACCGCCGATCAACCTGGAGACGGAAGCGGAAAGCGTGGCCTGAGGTCAAGCGGGGACGGCGCTCGGATTGCCGCCCCCGCTTGACGAACCGCCAATGCTGGTCTATACTACACCCCAACTTATCTAGACCAGTAAGCGAAAGATCTAGACCATGGCAAGACGCCTGGCCCGGTGGCTCGAGATCCGCGACAGCCTGCAGCGTGACATGGAACAGGGCACGCTGCCGGTCGGCGCCCTCATCCCGTCCGAGCGGGAACTGGCCAACCGCTACCAGGTCAGCCGGATGACTATTCGGCAGGTGCTGGGCTATTTCGCCGCGACGGGAGCATTGCTGCCCCGGCAGGGCCTTGGTACGGTGGTGGCCACGCCGCTGATCACGAAGAACGCCCTCGGGCTGGCCAGTTTTAGCGAGGAGATGCGGCGGCGGGGCCTCAGCTCCAGTTCCCGCGTACTCCGCTGTGATCTGGCGATCGCCAACCAAGAACAGATGGCCTCGCTCCAACTTGCCACACCCGAAACCGTCTTCATCCTGCGGCGGGTTCGCCTGGCGAATGGCGAGCCGCTGGTCCTGGAAGAGTGCGCGATTCCGATCCGTCTGGCGCCAGGAATCGAGCAATGTGATTTTTCCCAGCAATCGCTCTATGAACTGCTTGCGCGCCGCTATGGGGTGCGGCCCAGTCATACGCTGGAGACCGTCACTGGTCGGCAGGCCACCGAGGAGGAGCGGCAGTTGCTCGCGATGCCGGCGTCCGCCGCGCTTCTCTGTGTGCGCCGCCGGACCTTCACGGCGTCGCATCAACCATGCGAGTTTGTCGAGTCACTTTACCGTGGCGATGCCTATTCGATCGACATCCACCTGCGTCGGCTGCCCCAGGCAGCGAATGGAGCGGAGGCGTCGGATCTATGAGTCGGATATCCGTGTGGGAGCAATTACGCCATGGTCTTATCGTGTCCTGCCAGGCGGCCGAGGGAGACCCGCTGCGCAGTCCACTGATCATGGCGGCACTGGCGCGGGCAGTCGTGTGGGGTGGCGCCGTCGGCATCCGCGCCAACGGGGCCGCCGACGTGCAGGCGATTAGCCAGGTGGTGGACTGTCCCATCATTGGCTTACACAAGCACGTGTATGAGGGAGTCCAATGCATTACGCCGACCTTCGCCGAGGCCCGCCTACTGGTGGTGGCGGGCGCGTCTCTCGTGGCGGTGGAGGCAACGCGGCAGCGAAAGGAGATAGCCGCGCGTGAGCGGATAGATCATTTCGGATCCGTGCTTGAGCGGATCCATAAGGAACTGCATCGGCCCGTGATGGCGGATGTATCAACTATCGAGGAAGGAATCGAGGCAGCACGGTTAGGCGCCGATATCGTAGCGACGACCATGTCCGGCTATACACCCGAGACCCGCTTGCGGAAGGGGCCGGATTTCGATCTTCTGGCGGCGTTGGTGCGGGAGGTACCGGTGCCGGTGATCGCCGAGGGGCGGCTGTGGACGCCGGAGCAGGCAGCCCGGGCACTTTCGCTGGGCGCCTTCGCGGTAGTCGTGGGCAGCGCCATCACCCGTCCGCGGGCGATTACCGAGCGTTTCGTAGCCGCGATCCAGCAGCCTGACCCGTAGACATTTTCGTGCTTGACGTAGCGACCTACCACACTCGTAGCGCGCGGGCAACCGCGCTGACGCAAGGTTAGTGAGGAGTACTATGAGACGGCATTCCCTTTCACTTCGTGTAGGCTTAGCTTTGGCGCTCTCCGTGCTACCGTTCGCGGCACGGGAGCAAGCATTACCCGTCCAGGCGGCCAATACCGTCCACATGGTGTACTTTCCGGGGCCGGAAAGTGATGCCATGTCGCAGGTCGTGAATTACTGGAACCAGCACATGGCCGCCAAAAGCGGCTTTCAGGTCGAAATGGACCTGTTCGACCGGCTCAGCTCCTTCGATAAAGAAGCTACTTGCCTGGCGGCGCACTCCTCCAGCGAGGATCTGATCTTTACGGCCTCCTATGAAGTGGGCAGTATGGCTCACTATCTCGACCCAATTGGTCATGGCGCCGCTGGGCCTGGGGGAAATGTGAATACCTCACTCTTCATTCCCTCGACGGTCAACTCTCTCAAGGTCGGCGGCAAGCTCTATGCCATTCCCATGGATGTAAGCAATCAATTCCTTTACTATCGGTCGGATCTGATCAACAAATTGCTGCATAATCGGCAAGAACAGCAACTCTACACCCAGTTAGCGGCGAAGTACCTCCATCAGCACCTCGTACCAAAATCTCCGGCGAACTGGAATTGGGCTGATTTCGAGGCAACGTCCATCTTCTTTACCCAAAAGTACAATCCGTCCTCCCCAACTCAATACGGCACCTCACTACAACTCAAGAACCTGATTTACAACATCATGGTGTGGGATGATCTGCTGTGGTCGTTTGGCGGTTCCTGGACGGTGAACGGCAAGGCGGCGCTCGATTCTCCTGCCGCGAAACAAGCGATGGCTGTCTACGACACGTTGTATCAGCTCGGATGCACGCCCGCCGCCTCGACCAGCTGGGAATACCCGGAAACCAATCTGGCATTCGAGACTGGCAAGGCGGCCGTGGTTATTCAATGGTCGGCCGCCTATCATGAATTGACCGATTCCAGCAAGAGCCCGAAATTCGCCCATATGGTAGGCCTGGGCCCCGTGCCGGGAAACGTGCATCGCACTCACGTGCATGCGCTGGCGCTGGCGCTTAACACATTCTCTCAGAACAAAGCCAATGCCGTTACCTGGCTGAACTTCCTTGGCACCAAGCAGGCCATGGACATGTATGCGCGGGCAGGTGGCATCCCCTCGGTCGCCTCGGTGCTATCCGGGTTGGTGAACGTGCATCCTGAGTACGCCGAGATTGCCCGTGACGTCAAGCAGTACGGATTCGCCGAACCGGCCTCCGCGCAAGAACCGGCAATTCTCAATGCGATGGCGAATGATCTTTCGGCCGCGTGGGCCGGTCAAACCAGTGGCCCGCAGGCGCTTGCGCGCGCGAATGCGGATCTCACCAAGCTTCTGGCGGGCTGAGTTTGCTGGTTGGTTGAGCATGGGTCAAGGTGGGCGGAGAGCAGCCCCGTTCTCCGGCCGCCTTGATGCGTATGACACGTCGTGGAAGGCACGCTTACATGGCAAGCGGTTCTCCTGTCTCGAGTCCAAGTCCGCCCGCTCGCCGGAACGTCCATCGGAGGCGGCCGGCACGTAACACCCGATCCGGATATGTGCTCCTGGCACCGCTGATCGTGCTTATCCTCCTCGTCACTATTTTCCCCGCCGTCTATGCCTACTACATGAGCGCGAATCACGTTTTACTAAGCAACATTGATCAGCGGCACTTTGTTGGTCTCGGCAACTACGCGGATGAACTGCACGACGGGAGATTCTGGCAAAGTATCCTGTTCAGCGTGTTTTTTACTCTTGTGGCCACTAGCGTGGAGTTTGGGCTTGGGCTGGCCTTGGCCCTACTCTTTGGCGTGATCCATCGCGGCCGCGGGCTGGCAATCAGTTTCCTCTTGCTGCCGATGATGGTCGCTCCGGCGCTGTTCGGGATCATGTATCGTTTGCTGCTGAATGATTTTGTGGGCATCCTCACCTATTACTTATCGCTGATCCACGTTTCTACCGATACCCTCACCGGTACAAATCAGATCGTGCCGCTCGTGATGGTGATCGATGTTTTGCAGTGGACGCCCTTTGTCTTCATCATTCTGTTCACGGCGCTTCAGAGCGTACCGCAGGATATCCTCGAGGCGGCTCGAGCCGATGGGGCGAGTGCTTGGCGCACCTTGCTCGCCATCCGCCTGCCCTATATCCTGCCGGCGCTAGTGGTCGTTCTGCTGATCCGTGGCGTTGATGCCTTTAAGTCCTTTGACATGATCTATGTCCTGACCGGCGGAGGTCCGGGCACCTTGACCACCACGGTCAGCATTTATATTTACCGGCTTGCCTTCAATACTGGAGATCTCGGCCACGCCAACGCCGCGGCGGTGCTGCTCCTGGTACTGCTTACGCCCTTGCTGGCGGTCACCTTGCGTTACATCATTCGCGACCAAGGAAAGAAGTAATGCGCGCTAACCATCGTCGCCATGCCGTGGGTTTGGTACTCGCCTGGATTGCCATCCTGCTCGCGCTGATTGTCTTCGATTTTCCCCTCGTCAGCACCTTCATTACCTCGCTTAAGACCGACGCGCAGTTGGAAACCACCCCGCCACAGTGGCTCTTGACGCCGACCTTCGCGCACTATCACAATGTGTTCTACGCGGTCGGCTTCAACTTCACGAATATGCTGGTCAACAGCCTCATCGTCGCCACCTGCGCCAGTGTGCTGGTCGCCTGCGTGGCCTTTCCGGCGAGCTATGCGCTGGTGCGGCTGCGTGTCGGGGTTCGACGTCTGTTTCCTTTCGTCGTGAGCTTGCGTTTCATGCCGCCGGTAGTGTTTGCCCTACCCGTCTACTTGATGTTTCAGAAGGTGGGTTTGATCGACACGCGCCTCGCCTTGATCCTGGTCAACGTGGTCTTTAACGTTGGCTTTGGCCTGCTGTTCCTGACCACCTATCTGCAAGACCTTCCGGTCGAACTCGAGGAATCGGCCATGATTGACGGCGCCGGTACCCTTACCCTACTGACGCGGATTGTATTGCCCTTACTCGGTCCAGCCGTGGCCGCTACGTCGGCAATCGTCTTCATCTGGACCTGGAATGAGTTTTTGTTCGCTCTGATGCTCACGATCAGAAACGCTACCACGGTCACGGTGGGATCATCGCTATTCATCACCGCCTATGGTATTCGCTGGGGAGACATCTCCGCCGCGATCTCGGTTTCTATTCTGCCTACGCTCGCCTTTACCTTCCTCGCTCAACGCTGGATCGTACGCGGCCTGACCGCTGGCGCCATCAAATGAATTGCCCATCCAACCGCGCGGGGGATTCCGTCAGCATCGTGCTGCTCCGTGGGTGTGGAGGGACACGTTCGATGCGGCGCGTTGCCCCTAGCGACCGCCACGCCCGCGGGCGATCAACGCCGGTTCGCTGGGATGCTAGGTCGTGAATACGGTTATCGGCCTTGACGTGGGCGGTACGAAGATTGCCGGGGCGGTGGTTACCGCTCGAGGAGAGATCCAATTCAGCATGCAGGAGCCAACCCAGGCGTGGGAAGGGCCGGAGGCGCTGATGCGGCGCCTGATCGTCATGGCTGCCGATTTGCGTGACCGCCGGCCCGACGTAGCCGCGATTGGCGTCGCGAGCGCCGGGCAGATTGATCATAGGCACGGCACGGTGGTGTATGCCAATCAGAATCTGCCCGGCTGGACCGGTATGCAGATCGCTGACCGGTTGAGCGACGCCTTGTCGTTGCCAGTGTCGGTGGACAACGATGTGCGGGCGCTGGCCCTGGCGGAAGCGCATTGGGGCGCCGGCACGGACAGCCGGGTTCTGCTCGTGGCGGCGCTTGGCACCGGGGTCGGCGGGGCGATCGTGCTTGACGGTCAGCTCTTCCGCGGGGTGGGCAATAGCGCGGGCGAGTTGGGGCACATTCCCGTCACCGCCTCGGGGCCCCGGTGCGGCTGTGGCAATCGCGGCTGCCTAGAAGCGTATGCGGGCGGCCCGCGTATCGCCGCCGCCTACGCGCGCGCCACGGGGACGGAGGTCCGCGATTTACGGGTGGTCGCCGGCGCCGCATATAACGGGGACGAGCGCGCGCTTGTTGCATTCGCGTGGGCAG
>Ga0134126_10001328_pt1 | contig 31402 bp, 28 predicted proteins | sample KB31752_FD_96881 | JGI IMG/M metagenome (GOLD analysis project Ga0134126, IMG submission 96881) | Terrestrial soil microbial communities with excess Nitrogen fertilizer from Kellogg Biological Station, Michigan, USA - KB3-175-2 | ecosystem: Environmental > Terrestrial > Soil > Unclassified ... | reverse complement strand
CATCAAATTTTCTAAACTGATCATTTTCTGCATTAAAAGCTTTGACCACCCTAATGCCACCAAGTGTTTCTTCAATTGTTGAAAGAATCTCGGCTAATTTTTCCTGCAGCATGGTACTTTGTCTTTTCAATGACCTGCCGATTCTTCCAATGATAAATCCTGCAACTGGCAAGAGGATTATCAGGAACAATGTCAATTGCGGGCTTAAAAATACCATGGCAGCCAAAAACAGAATAATGGTTACCGGCTCTCGGCAAAGAGATTCCAAAAGATTTACCGAAGAAGTTTCCATATCACTAAGATCGTTAGTGAGCCGACTCATAATGTCGCCTTTTTTCTGATCATTAAAATAACCTATAGGAAGAGCTAATATTTTTTTAAACATCGCAGTCCGCATATCGTTTACGATGAGGTTGCGGATAGGCGTAAGAACATAAATAGATAGATATAGAAAAAGATTTTTTAAGAGAATAAAAATTACAATTAAGATACAGATAACGCCAAGTGCTTTTATTTCTCCGCCAGGCCCCTGGATCATGTGGAGCATAAAAAGCTTAAACTGGGTCATTGGATGAAATCCGGAACCTACTGTAAGGTCCCCGAGCGTATTTTCCTTTTTAAAAATGAGGAACAAAAATGGACTCAATAAACCGAGCGATACCACCGAAAAAAGATTGGAAAGAATATTAAATGTGAAATAGGTAAAGATCAGTTTTGGGTATTTGGACACATACCGGAAAATGGTTCGTAAACTCTTCATTTATTAATTTGAACGCTTATTATAATTGCAATAACAGCAAAGTAACTAATAAAGTAACTAATTTTACCATTCCACTCCGATTAGTATCGGAATAGTTTATGAAGATATGCGGAACCAATAAATTTTATAAAAATGACAGAAGGTAAAAGACAAAAACAGGTGGCTATTGAGATTGCCAAAGAGCTAAATGACATTTTTTTAAAAATGGGGCTTACCATGTATGAGGGAGGGATGATTTCCATTTCTTCGGTAAAAATAACGCCCGATCTTTACGAGGCCAGGATATATCTCAGTTTTTTCCAGGTAAAAGATGCAGAAGCTGCCCTGAAAAAATTTGAAGGCCTCACCGCCGAAATACGCGGAGCCCTTGGCAAAAGAATGAGACATCAGTTGCGCATTATTCCGCAACTTACTTTTTACCAGGATGATACCCTGGATTATGTTTTTAAGATAGAAAAGCTGCTGGATGACATAAAAAAGGAAAACCCTAATGGAGACAAAACTTCTATCGAAAGCAAAGCTTAATAAATTGAGCAATCAACTCCATTTACAGTAAACCAACAATTAACCAATAATCTTATTTTGTATCTAAAATTCGCCTGGAGATATTTTAAAGCAAAAAAAAGCACGAACGCCATTAATATTATTTCGTGGGTAACGGCCGGCGTCATTGCTTTTTCTACTTTATGCCAGGTATTGGTGTTAAGCGTTTTCAATGGTTTTGAAGGTCTCGTAAAATCCCTGTATTCCAATTTTTATTCAGATGTAAAAGTGGTTCCCGCACAGGGAAAAACTTTTATAATGGACACGGCGCAGTTGAAAGAAATTCATAAGATGACCGGTGTGTCGGGAACTTCGTTAGATGTGGAAGAAAAAGCGCTTTTGCAAAGTGGGGACCAGCAAACCGTAGTTTTATTAAAAGGCGTCGATTCTAATTACTATGAAGTTTCCGGTGTTCCACAAAAGATGTATCATGGATCTTTTAATGTTGGCACACTTGATAAACCCAAATTAATTTTGGGTGCCGGGATAGAGAGCGCTCTTAGCATTCAGGCTGATAGAAATCTTTTTCCGGTGACGGTTTTTCTTCCTAAAAAAACAAATTCAAAAAACCCGGATCCACTTTCAGCATTAAGCGAAGGAAACGCCACTACTTCCGGTAGTTTTGCTATTCAGCAGGATTTTGATAATAAATACGTGATCACCAACCTGGCTTTCATGAAGCAACAAATGAATTATCAGCCAAATGAATACAGCGCCCTGGAAATTTCATTATCAAACCCAAATCAAACTGATGAGTTCACAAAGAAGCTGCAACAAAAATTAGGTGATCATTTTAAGGTACTTACTAAATATCAACAAAATGCCAGTCTCTATAATTCCATGCGGCTTGAGAAATGGTTTATTTATGCTGTACTGACATTAATTCTTATTATTGCCGCTTTTAATATGGTGGGCGCTCTTACGATGCTGGTGTTGGAGAAGCGAAAAGACATCAGCGTACTGCAATCATTAGGGGCAGATAATTCTTTGATCAAAAAAATATTTCTAAGTGAGGGCGTTTTGCTTGCGGTGGTAGGAGCCGGAACGGGTATTATTTTAGCATTGATCATTTCATTTTTGCAAATGAAATACCATTTTGTTAAGCTGGAGGGGAATTCTTTTTTAATTGACTATTTCCCTGTTAAGTTGGTGTTTACTGATTTTGTGTTGGTGGCGTTTACCTCTCTGATTATAGCTTTTTGCGCGTCATGGTTTCCCGCCAGGAAGGCCTCACAACAAATGTTTAATTTAAAAGCATAAAATGTATTTCCTGGATAAATTAAACTAAAAATAGAAATATCGAATTTTTGTTGCTTTACCGGGGATGCGGGATCAAACCGATTCTTCTAAAAATATTTCTCAACTTTCAATCCATAAGTTATCAATAGATTTTGCCGATCGGTCCGGCTTATTCTATTATAGGCCACTGATGCGTTTATAGCAAGCCATTTACTAAGTTTGATTGAAAGACTGTTATTCGATTTCAAAATGTAATCTTTGAATGATGCAAGGGAAGGTTGATAAAATTCAGCCGCGTCAAAAGACAGGATATCTTTGTAAGTCCAATGGAATTTTAACCGGAAAGAATTTCTAACCGTTTGGTAAATATCTTTTCCAATTACCGGATCCGTAAGATCGCTGCTTTCATAAACAAAACCATCGCTTAATGACAGATTCAGATCGGGTTTCTTGAAAATATTATATGCCACGCCTCCACCAAGTTGAAAACGGTAATTTACTTTTAAAGAATAGCTTTTGTCGAAATTAAAAAGCCCCCAGAAGTAGAGCCTTTTTACATCTTTTAGGTAATCCAGGTTGGCAAAAGCAGAATAATCATTGTTGGATTGTTGCTTTTGTTGTTGACCATATACCCAGTTAGCAGCGGTATTAAAATTTAATTTCTTTTTGTTTATTTCATACGAAACAGCATTGTTAGAAACGTAAGAGCTTAGGTCTTTTGTTTGGTTAATAATGCCTGTGGACGCAAAAGAAAAACGATGATGCGTGGAATCATTGAACTGAGCAAAGGCAGTTTGCCCAGAGAGAACTAAAAAAAATACTGCCATGATTTTGTACATAAAAACTATTTTGATTTATTGATTCTGTCGCTCAAAAGAATGCGACTGGAAAGAGGAATATAAAAATATAAATCAAAAAAAATCAAAAAATTATCATAAAGTAAAACTACTGGTCAAAATAATGGAAAAACTGGTTTTCAAGTTAACAGTATGATACTGAACGTTAGCCAGTTATTGGCCAAATCGCAGTTCCTGAATTAATTGTTTTTGGCCATGTAGTTTTATATAGATTGTAGTACGAAAAGTGCCTTTTTTAGTTATAAGGTTTCCGATGCAATATTGGGAATCGCCGTTTTCGCTCTGGTGAATTACCTCAAAATTGTTTACAGGATTGGTTGTAAAAAAATCATTTAATACCTGCTCTGCCTGTTTTCTGGAATAAGAACTGCTCTTATCAGAGAAAGTAATTTCTACAGTTTCATCAAAATATTTGGCTACTTCGGCGGAATTACCCGATTTCATTGCATTCACGATATTTGCCAAAGAAATATAAATAAATGAAGAAAACAATAAAGCTGTTAAAATTGAAAATGTTAGTTTTTTCATGTTCGAAAATATTGGTTATCGATTTTCTCAAGATGCTGCGCTCATAAATTTAAACAAAATAATACAAATATTTAATCCTTAATAATTAGTTTTGAAAAATGGAACAAAAAAGAGTAATCTTAGTAATTATGGATGGCTGGGGGCTTGGTAAAAAAAAAGAGAGCGATGCCATTCAAAATGCGAAAACCCCTTTTGTAAATTCACTTTATGAAAAATACCCGCATACTACTTTAGTAACTTTCGGAAGACAGGTAGGCCTGCCCGAGGGGCAAATGGGCAACAGCGAAGTAGGCCACTTAAATCTTGGTGCCGGCAGAATCGTTTACCAGGAATTGGAACGCATCAACGTAGCCATTGAAAACGGCGAATTTGAAATGAATCCGGATCTGCTCGATAGCATCAACTATGCTAAGGAAAATAAGAAGTCATTGCATTTAATGGGCCTGGCAAGCGATGGTGGTGTACACTCTCATATCAATCATTTAAAAGCGCTTGCTACTATTTGTAAAAAGCACAATTTTGAAAATGTGTTTATACATGCTTTTACTGATGGGCGCGATACCGACCCGAAAAGCGGGCTTAATTTCCTGGAAGATTTGCAGGGGCATCTGAATAAAACCACTGGTAAAATTGCTACGGTTACCGGAAGATATTACGCTATGGACCGCGATAAAAGATGGGAACGGGTGAAAGTAGCTTATGATGCCTTGGTGAATAGAAAAGGGGAAATGACCAATGATATTTTCGCTTCTATTAAGGCATCTTACCAAAAAGATATAACCGATGAATTTCTGAAGCCGCTTATCAATACCGCTACGCCCGGTTCGGGAATAAAAGATGGCGACGCGGTAATCTGTTTTAATTTTAGAACTGACAGATGCAGGGAAATAACAGAGGTGTTAACACAATCAGCTTTTCCCGAGCGGGGAATGAAACCTTTGCAATTACATTACACTACAATGACCCTGTATGATCATCAATTCAAAAACATTCATATTATTTTTCAAAAAGACAACCTGATCAATACTTTGGGAGAGGTGTTAGAACAAAACCATAAAAAACAAATACGGATTGCCGAAACAGAAAAATATCCGCATGTTACTTTTTTCTTTAGTGGAGGCAGAGAAGCACCATTTAAAGAAGAAAACAGAATTATGGTTCCTTCGCCAAAAGTTGCCACTTACGATTTGAAACCTGAGATGAGCGCTTATGAACTGACCGAGGGATTACTTCCTGAGATAAAAAGGCAATCAGCAGATTTTATTTGTTTGAATTATGCCAATGCAGATATGGTAGGGCACACCGGCGTTTGGAATTCTGTAGTGAAAGCAGTGGAAACGGTCGATAACTGTGTTAAAGAAATTGTAATGGCTGCTCTTGAAAGTGACTACACAATTTTTTTGACGGCCGATCATGGAAATGCTGATTATATTATAAACGAAGACGGAACTCCGAACACGGCACATACAAAAAACCTGGTTCCGTTCTTTATAATTGATAAAGAATGGAAAGGGAATATTAAACCCGGAAAGTTGGGTGATATTGCTCCTACCATCCTTACGATGATGAAGCTGCCAATACCTGAAGAAATGAAAGGAGATATTTTAATTCAGCCTTAATATTGTGAAATTAGCAGTTAGAAAATAATTTTAATTATATTCAATTCTATTGTAATAGCGAATTTACTGCGATTCATTTTGCCATTTTTAAAGAATTTATTAGGAAAAAAAGCCGGCCAAAACTAAAGAAATGTAAAATTTCAATCATTTATTTTTAAAAAAACATTTTTGACGCAGCATTTTGCGATTAAAATTGTCTTACCTTAGTAGGGTTAAACAAGAACAAACTATGACGGAAGAGTCGATACTTCAGGGTTGTCTTGATAACCTCGCAATTGCCCAGGAAGAGCTATATAAACAATTTAGCCCAAAAATGCTTGGGGTGTGTTATCGTTATGCTCACAACCGGGAAGATGCCGAGGACATGCTTCAGGAGGGTTTTATTAAGGTGTTTTCGCAAATTCACCAGTTTAAAGGAGTTGGCTCTTTAGAAGGTTGGATAAGAAAGATAATAGTGCATACGTGCATTAATGCATTGAAAAAAAATAAAAAGTTCTCTGACAGTGTGGATCTGGCGCTTGCGTCAACTGTTCCAATAAATAATCATAACATTCCATCCATATTGCAGGCAAAGCAAGTGGTAGAATGTATAAGATTACTACCAATCGGATATCGAACGGTGTTAAACCTTTATGCCATTGAAGGATATTCGCATAAAGAAATATCTTCAATATTAGAAATTGAAGAAAGTACCAGCCGATCGCAGTACACGAGAGCCAGAGGATTACTGGAAGAGATACTTATTAAAAAGAAAATATTACAGAAGCCGAAAGAAGATGTGAGGATGGTTTTAGTAAAATAATTCCTTTTTTAAGAGTAACGATTGATATGACCACTAACTGAAACGACATATAGAATGATGGAAAGAAGATTCGATATGAGTGATTTTGAGCAATCTTTAAAAGATCAAGCAGATCAATTTACATTGATTCCTTCCAGAAGAGTATGGAACGGAATTTACAACAACCTGCATCCCGGAAGCAAATGGCCGTCTATAACAGTAGCTATCGTTTTTGTAATAACGCTTTTTACGATAGGGTTTTTTAATAATTCTTCCAAAAAGCACTCATCAGAGGCTGTTACAAGCCCCACAGCCAAAAGCATAGCTAACAATTATGGTACTCCTGCAAATTTGAAAGCTTCGGGAACCAATTCTACTATCGGCAATAAAACAACTGTTGAAAAGAATACGTCCATAGAAAAAGATGATGGGGTTTCATTAATTGATAATAAAGGAAATCTTAAGAAAAGTGAAAATGAAAGATTAAATACTGCTGTTGGTACAAAAAAGAATAAAAATGTTGGCCAAAATGGAACTCAGGCATTCTTTTCAAATCGGAAAAATATTTCCTCAAAAACTGAAGGAAGTATTTCCCGCAATAAAATAGCTGATGATAATAACATTAATTATAAGCCTACTAATCAAAGAATAAATGAAGAGGAAAACAATGAAATTTCATTAGAAGATTATCATTCATTTATGGCTCCGGGGCAGGCTCTTATTAATGAATATATCTCAATTGAACCAGCTTACAATAATAATAACGAAGCTTATACTTTAGTGACGAACACGGAAGATTTTTCTTCATCTTACCAACTTGTAACATCTTCTCTTTTAGAAACCCATATTCACCCCCTGAAAAAGACCACCAATCAATCGAAAAAAAATCATAGAAAAAGGAATAAAAATGTAGAATGGACTTATTATGTAACTCCAATGATTAGCGCGCCTATATTTAGAAACAGTTCTTTATCATCATCGGTTAATTTTTCTCCGTTGGCAATATTTCAAAATGCTGCTTCAAATGGAATGATTTATCATGCAAATCTTGCCTTTGAAACCGGGGCAAAAATAACTTACGCCGTGTCAAAAAAATGGAAGGTATTCAGTGGAGTTAACCTTAATTATTCTGATTATAATCTGGTTTCAAACCTCTTACATCCCACTTTTGCTACCTTGACTTTAAAAGACAAGAATACGGGTATTCCCTATTCAAAAAGCTACATCACTTTTTACGGCAATGGCCAAAGCCTCAACCAGGTACCTCTTACTAATTACAGCTTCCAGTTTTCAATACCGATTGGATTGGAATACCAGGTCTGGGGTAATAAAAATATACAGATTAGTATTGCTTCTGCAATTGAACCTTCGGTAGTTTTAAAAAGTAATTCTTATATCATTTCGGCAGATAAGAAATATTATGTACAGGATCCCGGACTGATGCGCAAAATGAACCTGGGGGGAAACTTTGGCACATTCATCAGTTTTGGTTCAAATAAGATAATATGGCATATTGGCCCGGACATTCATTATCAGTTATTATCCACTTATAAAAATAGTTATCTTTCAGAAGAACACCTGATCGATTATGGCATAAGAATTGGGATATCAAAAAAATATTAAAACCTGGATTTAGTATATTATTTTTAAAAGGAATTTTACGTAAACCGTTGCTTCGTACCCTGCAACGGTTTTTTTTATTCGTAATTTTGCTGATGCAAAAATTATTTTCATCATCCATACTTTGTTTGTTTCTTATTTTTTCAGGGTGCCATAGCAGCCCCAAGGTGGTCGTCCCGACAGTTGATTCTACGGGAGATAACCCATCTATATTTCCCGTAACCGACTTTTTATTGGGACAATTATTAGAAATAGATAGTATGGAAACTACCCCTTTGAAGATAACTATACAGAATGGCAAGACTGATTCCGTTTGGATAAAAAGAGAAGATATCAGGCCAGCTGCGGCTCCGTTTCTTTCACCTGTCATAGACTCTTCACACATGTCTTCCTTTTTTTCAGGAAAGTCATTCCTGGATCAAACGATTAATGCTTATACTTTTACTTATGAACCAAAGGTTAAATTACCGGATTCAATAAGTCTACGACACTGGGATGTCTATATGAGTCCGCAAACAAATACAATAACGCGTGTCTATATAGTAAAAGATACGGTTGGCAATAATGTAAAAATCACCACGCAATTAACGTGGTTTTCTAATAAGTGGTTTAGCATAAGAACGATAACCCAGCCACCTGGAAAACAGCCTATAATCAAAGAAGAAAAAATGATTTGGGATTTTGACGAATGATCCGTTGGCTTTCGGATTAATATAGAGGCCTCAAAGAATTGTTGTTATGACCAGTGAAATTTTCCAAACAATAATGAAAACGTTGCCCATTCAGCCGGGCATTTATAAATATTTTGACGATCGAAATGAACTGATCTATATCGGGAAGGCAAAAAATATAAGAAAAAGAGTAAGTTCTTATTTTACAAAAACTTTTACCGGTTATAAAACCCATGAGCTGGTAAGAAAGATCCACAAGATTGAATTTACCATTGTTGACAGCGAGCAGGATGCTTTTCTTCTTGAAAACTCGCTGATAAAACAATTTCAGCCGAAATTCAATATCAATCTTAAGGACGATAAAAGCTATCCGTATATCGTAATTAAAAATGAGCCTTTTCCCAGGATTTTTTTAACGCGTAATAAAATCAATGATGGATCGGAATATCTTGGACCTTTTACTTCTGTTGGTAGAGTACGGGAGCTGCTCAGTTTTATCAAAGAATTCATTCCCTTGCGTACTTGTAAATTGAATCTTACGGAACAAAATATTTTGAAAAAAAAATTCAAGGTATGTCTTGAATATCATCTTGGCAATTGTAAAGGCCCCTGCGAAGGTTTGCAATCCAAAGAGGATTATGATGAAGGCCTTCAACAAATACGCCAGATGATAAAAGGAAACTTAAATCCTGTGATACAAAGATATAAGGAGGAAATGAAATATTACTCAGAGCAACTGCAGTTTGAAAAAGCCGAAGTCGTAAAGAAGAAATTAGAAGGGCTTGAAAATTACCAGGCCAGGTCAGTTGTTGTAAGCAAGTCTTTTGCGAATCTTGATGTGTTTTCCATTCTGAGGGAAAAAGACACAGCCTATGTAAATTACCTAATGGTTCAAAACGGAGCTATCATCCAAACCCATACAATTACTTTGGAGCCGCAGCTCGATGAGAGTGATGCAGAAATCTTAGCACTAGCTATCACGGAATTAAGAAAAAAGTTTAACAGTGAAGCCGATGAAATCATTATTCCCTTTTCGGTTGACTATCCCGAAGGAGATGTGATAATTACCATTCCGAGGGGCGGAGATAAAAAGAAACTTCTTGAACTTTCCGAGAAGAACGTCAATTATTTTAAGGAAGAAATGAAGCGCAAAAAAGTCCTTCATTTGGAAGGTAAAACAGAGAAGGAAAAAAAAGAAGTTTTATTTCAACTACAGGAGGACCTTCATCTTCCCGAATTGCCACTTCATATTGAATGTTTTGATAACTCCAATTTCCAGGGAAGTTATCCTGTGGCTGCAATGGTTTATTTTAAAAATGGAATGCCCGACAAAAATGAATACAGAAGATTTAATATTAAAACAGTTGCGGGCATCAATGATTTTGCGAGTATGAAGGAAGTTGTTTCCCGGAGATATAAAAGGCTTTTAAAAGAAAATATTTCGCTGCCGGAATTAGTAATTATTGATGGCGGCAAAGGGCAGTTAAATGCTGCCGTAGAAGGGCTTGAAGAAATTGGGATGATGGGAAAAACCACCGTAGTAGGCCTTGCCAAAAACGAGGAAGAAATTTTTTTTCCCGGAGACCGGGAATCTATCAAGTTACCCTGGAATAGTGAAAGCCTGAAACTGATAAGAAGAATAAGAGATGAGGTGCATCGGTTTGGCATTACTTTTCATCGCAACCAAAGAAGCCGTGGAACTTTTGTAAATGAACTTGAAAATATAAACGGAATCGGAAAGAGCACGGCAGATACGCTATTAAAGAAATACCGATCCGTAAAAAGAATCAAAGACCTCTCAGTCGAAACGCTCGAAGAAACTATTGGCAAATCGAAAGCTGCCATTATTTTTGAATATTTTAATAACGGAAAAAACGGGCAGGATTCATTAATATAAAGAATTCAAATCGATTTTTGGTTAAAGACAATTCACAAAATAGCTCCAAAAAGAATTCACTTTTTTATTCTAAAATAGCATTCTAACTTTAGGAAATGAAGCTGTTATTAATAGGTATATGTCTCATTTTTTACGTGCTTCCAATAAATGCTCAAAATGGAAAGATTGATAGAATTGCATTAAATATCCCGGATTCGCAGACGCATACTACAAATGATATTGCGGCGTATATCAAAGGTCATTTTGAAACGGATGACGAAAAAATACGCGCTATTTATGCCTGGGTAACCAATAATATCAAATATGACAAGGACAGTATTCATAGAATTATTTTAGATGAAGACCAGGAGCAAAGAGTAACCTACGCACTCAAAAGAAGAAGGGGCGTATGCGAAAACTTTGCAGCTATTTTTAATGACATCTGCCAAAAGAGTGGAATACCCTCATTTTATATAGAAGGTTATACAAAACAAAATGGTTCCGTTGACCGGACCGGGCATGTATGGTGCGCAGCGTTTGTGGATAATGCCTGGGCGCTTTATGATCCTACCTGGGATGCAGGATTTTTAAGTGGAAGCAACTATGTAGACCAGGTGGGATCGAATTATTTTAAAATTGCGCCTGATGATTTTATATCATCGCACCTTCCCTTTGATCCTATGTTTCAGTTTTTAAACTACCCGGTTACTTACAAAGAATTTTATAACGGCACCATACCAATCTTGTCCACCAGCAGGCGGACAAATAATCCGAAATCTTATTTTAATTATAAAGATTCTTTGAGTCTATATAATCGTTCAGATTCTCTATCAAGGTACGTGGCCTCACTTCATAGAATTGCAAATTTCGACTGGCCTCCATCGAAAATTGACACAAAATTGAAACGCCTGAAACTGGAAATAGAATTGATTTACCAGGATCGGGATATGGATTTTTATCATTCGGCGATAGCGGATTATAATAAAGGAATTGATCTTTTAAATGATTTTATCAATTACAGGAACAATCAATTTCAACCCGTTAAAAAAATGAACGAAGTGCCAAAAATGTTTGATATGATTTCTAAAAACATAGCTTCAGCCAATCAAAAATTAAGAGAGGTGAATAAGTCTGAAGCGACGTTAACTCTGAATACCGGGGACATACAACAGAAATTAAATGACCTTGTAGTGTATGTAAAACAACAACAGAATTTTTACAAAAATTATTTGAGTTCATCAAAGTAAGTGACAAATGATAAAGCGAAAAATGCTTTACATAACCGTATTATATAGCGTGAAGCACCAAACTTGCACTTTTAAAAACACTGATTTGAGAATACGTTCAAAAAGACAACGGGGCAATTAATAAAAGCAACTATTGCTGTTTTCATTCCAACCAAAATATCAAACTCTTATATATATTTTTCTCTTATTAAGCCACCAGCCTATGAACCAGCAAACCAGCATGTAGCAAATAGCGAATAAAAGGGCTCCGAAAGAACCAGGTGCAATTACCTGGAAAAATACCCTGTTGACATAGTCAAAGAAATTCTCATGCGGACCTGCTTTGATCATCGTAAGAATTTCTGCCATTAGCTCGGAAAGTATATAAATAAAAAGTGGGTTGCGTCCGAAGATTTCAAAGAAATGCGACCAGCGAATCCGGTTCCATTTCTTTATTTCAAGTACATATATCAGCGTTGAGATAATCAAAAGATCGAGACCAGTCGTTACCAAAACAAAAGAGCTGGTCCACAATTTTTTATTGATAGGGAATACAAGGTTCCAGCATATCGCAATAAAGATCAGCAGAGAACCAACAAGCATTAATTTAGCAAGACATTCAAAACTTTTGCCCTTTTTCTGTATAAATCTTCCGGCAAAATACCCAATCACTACATTTACTATCGCAGGTAATGTACTTAACCATCCTTCCGGATCAAAGGGGATCCTTTCTCCGTTATAAAGATGATCATTACCCATTAAAAATTTATCAAAATAAATCCCCGCGTTGCCAGACATGCTTAGCGGCTGGGTACTACTTCCGAATAACAATAAAATAATCCAATAGCCTATCAATAAAGCGATGCTTACAATAATTACATTTTTCGTTGACAAATAATAAACCATTAAAGAACCAAAAAAATAACACAAAGCAATTCGTTGCAACACGCCCATGATGCGGGTATGGCTTATTGGAGCTCCAATGATATGCCAGTTGGCATCCAAACCGAAAAAAGGAAACCAGTACATTAAATAACCCAATAAAAATATCAGGATGGTGCGCTTAAATATTTTAGTGAGAAAAGCTGAATTACTGATTTGCCTGTATTTATCCAAAGAAAAACTCATCGCATTGCCAACGGCAAATAGGAAGGAAGGGAACACAAGGTCGGTCGGTGTAAAACCATGCCAGGTCGCGTGTTCCAAGGGAGCATAAGCGAGGGCTCCGCTGCCGGAAGTATTCACAATGATCATAAAACAAATAGTCATTCCGCGGAATACATCTAATGATAAAAACCTCTTTTTTAATTCACTCATTTTGCAGTTAAATTTTTTAAATGATTTAAAAACTATTTGTCTGTTATTTGGGCATTAATAATTGATCGCCCGTCAGGAGTAAATAATACAATTCCTTTTTTAACCTGGGGCGTTTTATTAGAATCCACATAGCTGATATCTAAAACATACCGAAGCGCCTTTTTTAAATTCGTTCCGGGAATACTAACGCTGATAGTGTCTTCATTAAAACCGGTAATATCAAAAGAGCTTACCCTATGCAATTGATTCAATATCTCATCCTTCGCCATTATTTGCCTCATGTCTGCGGCATTACTTTTGTTTTCGCAAGAGTATAAAATGCTTGTAAAAGTAAGCAGTAAAAGAACCTGTTTGCCGGCCGCCAGCCAGGCTTTCTTCAGATATTGCTGATTCGTCTTCATGGTTGAATAATTTTTAGTTGATCTCTGAAACATGGCTTCAAAACCTTAAAATACTTTAGGTAAAATTTGTAGGATGAAATTCGATGGCAAGCATTCGGTAATTATCAGTTTGTTGTCTTTTTTTGATACCCGATTTTCAAATGTAGTTAAATTGTATCACGAGATTTAAATTTATTTCCGCGTTTCCCGAACATCAAAAAGAGGTGCGTTCAATTATTCCTGCATCAGACAGTTTTAAAAAAAGTTTCTTTTTTCAAAAACCACTATTTTTACGGTTAATCAATTTTGAATGGAAACAGCAGCTGAAATTATCGAAGCCTATTTTAAAAGTATCAATAGTGAGCCTATCACGGAGATTGAAAAATTGCCTAAGTCAGGTGGTGACCGTATTTATTTTCGCATTGTCACTGAAAATAAATCTTACATAGCGACCTATAATGAGAACCTGAAAGAGAGCAATACATTTTTATATTTTACCAAACACTTTGCCCAAATAAAAGCTCCTGTTCCGGAGATTTATTTTGTATCAAGCGATGCTAAAATGTACATACAGCAAGACTTTGGTCGGATTTCACTTTTGAACGAGCTTGAAAAATACGGACAGAATGATTATGTATATGATTTATTTAAAAAGAGCCTGAAAGCACTGGCTCTTTTACAGGTTAATGGAATGAAAGATCTTGATGACTCATATTGCCTCACCTCAAAAGAATTCGGAAAGCAAGCCATCCTGAGTGATCTTTTATATTTTAAATATTATTTTCTCGACACGCTGAAAATTCCTTATGATAAAGAAAAGCTGATCGACGATTTTGAGGCTCTGAGCACTTATCTCACTCATGTAGAACACAAATATTTTATGTTTCGTGATTTCCAGAGCAGAAACATTTATATTCAAAATGGTGGAGTTCATTTTATAGATTACCAGGGTGGAATGAAGGGCGCTTTGCAATACGATGTAGCATCTTTACTATGGCAGGCGCGGGCTAATCTTTCGGAGGATTGGAAAAATTCTTTACTGGCATATTACATAGATTGTGCGAGCGAAACTTTACAAAAGCCAATTGACAGCACACGCTTTACCAGCCAATATAATGGGTATGTATTGATAAGATTAATGCAGGTTTTAGGGGCGTATGGTTTTCGGGGATTGTTCGAAAGAAAAGCCCAATTCTTAACAAGTATCCCGCTTGCCCTTACTAATCTTAAATGGTTCCAGGAAAATAAAAAAATGGGAATTTCCTTACCGGAATATGATCGCTTGCTCAATCTGATCGTGCAGGACGAAATTGTAAACCGTTTTAAACCTTTGCAGGCAAATGAGGCTACACCATTGATTGTTACTATCAATAGCTTTTCGTATTTAAAAACCGGGTATCCAAAAGAAAAAAGTAACAATGGCGGTGGCTTTGTTTTTGATTGCAGGGGATTATTAAATCCGGGTCGTTTCGAAGAATTTAAATTGTTGACCGGCAGAGATAAACCTGTCATGGATTTTTTGGAGCAAAGAACGGAAATGCCTGATTTTTTAAATGGTGTTTATAATATAGTAGATATTTCTGTAGAAGATTATCTTAAAAGAAATTTCGGATCATTGACCATTAGCTTTGGGTGCACTGGCGGCCAACATCGCAGTGTGTATGCGGCTGATGCGCTCGCCAGGTATCTAAGAAATAAATTCAAAGTAAAAATTGATTTGAATCATATCGAACAAAATATCCACGAGCTAAAAGGTTTTGAAAAATAGTTTTTATGAAAGCAATGATCCTTGCCGCGGGATTAGGAACCCGGCTGAAACCTTTTACCGATAAGCATCCTAAAGCTTTGGCTATCGTAAACGGAAAAACCCTTTTACAAAGAAATATTGAATACCTCTCTTCATTTGGGATTAAAGAAATTATTATCAATGTGCATCATTTTGCAAATCAAATTGTTGATTTAATAGAAGCAAATGATGGATTCGGAAGTGCCATTACTTTTTCGGATGAAACCAATGAAGTATTGGAAACCGGTGGAGGAGTAAAAAAAGCAGCCTGGTTTTTTGAAAATGATAACGAACCATTTGTAGTGATGAACGTGGATATTCTTACTGATATGAATCTTGAACAAATGATACTTCAGCATAAAAAGAATAATCCTGTTGCTACACTTGCCGTTACTTCCCGTGTTACTTCCCGGTATTTTTTGTTTGATGATTTGAATCACTTGTGTGGATGGACAAATGAAAAAACCGGGCAAAGAAAAATTAGCAGGGAATCAAAAAACTATATTCAAAAAGCGTTCAGTGGTATTCATATTATTTCTCCCAAAATCTTTGCTTTAATAAAAATGGAAGGTAAATTTTCCATGGTGGATGTATATCTCGAATTGGCAAAGACACGCGATATTAGAGCGTTTGACCATAGCGATTCAAAATTTATAGATGTTGGAAAACCGGAGAGTATATTAAAAGCGGAAAATTTATTCGGATAAAAGCAAATTGGTTTTTTAGATTATTTGCCTGCCTGCCGGTAGGCAAAGTTGCTTTACTGACGCGAAGTTCTCTAAGGCATATTTTTAATTTTTATCAAAATACGAATTCAGTGAATTTATTGTTTTGCTGCTTAGTTGAAGTCAGTCTAAAACTTAACAGACATTTTTTTATAAACAAAGCTCATCAACCACATAGGGCCAATTAACAGAAACTGGATGTCTTTTAAAAAGGAAGGTTTTTTACCTTCAATATTATGCCCGTAAAACTGCCCTATCCAGGCAATGACAAAAATAATAACACAAATCAGCCAAAGTGAAACGGGCACGTATTTTTCAATCCAATGGCATAGCAAAAGGCAAAGTATCCCAAACAAAAACATTCCGACGCCAAGCGAAAAAGAAAGGCGGAGATAATATAAAGTAATCAGCAGAATGGCAAACATTGCAACATTTAAATGATGGCCATCAATTCTCAGCGGAACTTTAATACTATAAAGAAGGCCTACAATGGAAAAGAAAATTGCCGGCACGCATACCCAATGAATTGATTTGTTGGTTTCATTTTTATGGCTTTCACCATATTCATCCAGCCATTGATTTACTGTCTTCATAATTAATTTTTTAATCTGAGATAGATGAAAATGACTGTACAAAATATAATTTTATTTTGATATGGTCAATTTTATATTGGCATGATTGCAATCATTTTAGAGCCGGACGATGTAAAAATGTCCCTGCAAAATTGTATATTTGCACGGTTAACATTTTAGTTATGGAATCTGCTCAAAATATTTTATCAATTGCACTCAATCATCCGGTAATGCCGGAGGAGATGGAATTGGTACAGCATAGCTCGCAGCAAATTCCAGGGTCTGTTCAATATGTAATCAACAGGTTTCGCAAATCGCCTAATGTAAGTGTTGAGGAAACTGGCATGCTGGTATATAATTATAACGCGGAAGATGAAAAAGCAGGAAATCTTGAGCTTGTTTTCTGCATGCAAGGAAACCGCTATTGTAAGGCAAAGGATAAAGAGTGTGATTTTTGCCGTTATTCTCACTCGCACAATTGCGATGAAAAAGTAGATACTATCGATGTGGCGTGTTTTCGTTTTAACACCGACCATCTTGCTCAATTTGTAAAAGGTTTAAAAACCACCTCGTTTTCAGAAGATATTTTAAATTTTAAGCACACTTCTTCATTTTCCAAAACACTTCCGCTTTGTGGAAAAACCAGGTCTGTATTGGATTCATTAATGAATCATACTTATACTGATAGCATGGAAAATATTTTCATTAATGCGCAAACTCAAATGCTGCTTTTGTTCAGTATTGAGTGTATGGGCGGCGAGGGTGAAGAAGATTTTTCCTGCAAGTTTCTTGCTAATGAGGCTGACCGTGAAAAAATTTCACTTGCCCGTGACGTCTTAATTCAACATATCGGAGAGCCGCTTACCATAAAAGAGCTAAGCCGCAAAGCCGCCATCAACGAATGCTATTTGAAAAAGGGTTTTAAAGAAATGTACGGTACAACTATTTTTGACTTTTTCCAAAGCCAGCGGATGGAACACGCTAAATATCTTCTCTATGAGAAAGGATTGACCGTAACCGAGGTTTCCGCTTCATTGGGCTATTCCTCTATCTCTCATTTTTCTACTGCTTTTAAAAAGCACACGGGCTTAAAACCTTGCGAATTGCTTTTTCGCTGATTTTTCTCGCTTGCAATGCAGAAAAAATTTACGAATTGAGAAAATTTTGCTGAAGAGTTTTCAAAGAAAGCCTCCCTTGCTTAATTATTTTCTAAGTATTTAAGGATTTGTTTAGAAAGATTTCTACAGATTAAAAATCTGACAACAATCATGTCTTCGTTTGACAGTGACATGATAATAAATTAAGTTTTATAAGTCAATTTTGCAGGTTCAGTATGTTTCGGAAATTTCTATATACTTTTCTTGCAATTGCTTTATTCACAAGGGTTTCAGCGCAATCGAAACCCAGGAACGATTCTGTGTCGAAACTGCTTGACGAAGTAGTGGTGACCGCTACACGAACTGAAAATAAAGTGTCTAATATTCCCTTACCTATCGAGGTTATTTCTGCCAAAAATATTCAACTTTCCGGATCGCAAAAGTTGATAGATATCCTGCAAATGCAAACCGGTTTAGTAATTGCCAATAATCCATTAGGTACTGCTTTGCAGGGATATCCCAATCCCTTCGGAGATGGTATTCAAATGCAGGGACTTGATCCGGCTTATACTTTGATATTGGTCGACGGTGAACCGCTTATTGGAAGGAATGCCGGAATTATTAATCTTGGAAGAATAGCGATTGGAAATATTAAGCAAATTGAAATTATCCGTGGTCCGGCTACCTGCTTGTATGGCTCTGATGCGCTGGCCGGGGTTATTAATATTATTACGCAGGACCCTATCAAAAATTCAGCGAAATTCCAGGCGCATTACGGTACTAATAATACCCTTGGATTAACAGGTGCGGCAGCTATTGTAAAAAAGAGAATCGGATTAGAACTTTTTGCCAATAGGTACAGCAGCGACGGATATGATTTTGATAAGAATATCTATGGAAAAACAGTTGATCCTTTCAACGATTATTCAGCAAATGCGAAACTAACTTATCACATAGACGACAAAACTAAATTTACTTTATCCGGAAGATTTTTTACAGAAACTCAATTTAATAATTACCTTATCTTTCCTCAGGCAGAACCTGAAATTGTAAAAGGGAAAACAATTGAGACTGATGGAAGTTTATTTGCGAGAGTACAACACACGATAAGTAATAAAATTACCTATATTGCCTCTGTCTACACCACATCTTACAGTAACAATGCGTCGATCTTTCTGCAAAAAAATGACTCCTTATATGAAACGATAAAACTTTCTGATTTTATGTTAAGGCCCGAGTTACAGGCAAACATTGGAAAAAATCCTTCTTCCCTATTTGTAGCCGGCGGTGGTTTCAATTATGAAAAAGTCAACTCCACCCGTTACGCCACTGTAAGTAGTTTGAATTCGGGATACCTCTTTGTTCAAAAGCAATTTCAATTAAAAGGTAAAACAAACATTATTGCGGGAGCGAGGTACGATAAAAACTCATTGTACCAGGCGCAACTTAGCCCCAAACTGGCTGTTGCTTATAAATTGAAGCCCAATTTTATCCTAAAAGGAAGCATAGGCGGAGGCTTTAAAGCACCCGATTTCAGGCAACAATTTCTCAACTTTTCCAATTCGCTCATTGGTTATACATTGTTGGGCGCAAATGAGCTAAGTCATGGATTGCAAATGCTTCAACAAACGGGCCAGATAAACCCGGATATCAATTTATCACCGTACCAACAAAATCATCATCTTTCACCGGAAAAATCCGTAGGTGTTAATGCAGGCTTTGATTATACCATCAATAACAAGGCAGTAGCAAAACTCAATTTTTTCAGAAATGATATCAGCAATCTCATAGAAAGCTACAATCTTCCTTTTAGCAAAACGAATAACCAGGCAATCTACTCGTACATGAACCTTGATAAAGTATTTACAGAAGGTTTGGAAGCAAGTTTCTCTTATAATTTTAATCAGCATTTTTCAATATTTGCGGGCTATCAATACCTTATTGCCAAAGACAAAGAAATACTTCAAAAGATTAAGAACGGTAAATTGTATAAAAAAGATCCGGTCACTTACCAGACCACTTTGGTGACGAAAAATGAATACAAAGGTTTGTATAACAGGAGCAGAAATAACGCTAATTTTCGATTTCAGTATAATAATATTCTTTATAGAACTACCGCTTTCATCACAGCTAAATATAGGGGCAGCTACGGATTCAGCGGGTTAAATGGTTTTCAAAACGGAAGCGGTATTTATGACGATGACCAGGAAACTGTAAATGGATTTGTTGTTTTGAATACGACTATATCCAAACAAATAGCTGCGAAATGGGAAGTACAGGGAGGAATTGAAAATATGCTTAACTATACCAACAAACTTCTGATGCCTAACATATTTGGAAGGAGCTATTTTATAAACATAAATTTTAAACTTGAAAAATAAAACAAAAATGAAGAAGATGAAAACGAAAAACATGAAAATAAGTTTGCTTGCTGTGGCAGTAGCTGTCACGGGATTGATGTCCTGCGGAAAAGAAGAAGTTCCGCCTCCGCCACCAACGCCTTCAGTATCGATTGTAGATTCTGTAGAGATTCCATTCAGCTCTAACCATTATACGTTCTATAGCTTGAAAGACAGTGCTGTTGTTGCCTTAAGTGATTCTGCTACGGCCAATTGGGATTTCGGTTTGAGGTTTGTGGATATTATTGTAAATAGCCATTCAAGCGGTCCAGGGACCGCAGGCGTAATTACCGAAACAGGTCTCTATGATAATTTTACCACGGCACCTGCAACCGGGTACGCTTACGATACAACGGCATCTCAGCCAGCGATTAATGTAGGTCTTACTACAGGCTGGTACAATTATGATCAAAATACACATGCGTTTAGTCCCAAAGCCGGGCAATTTTTTGTAATCAGAACTGCAGATAACCATTATGCGAAGATGGAAATATTGTCTGTTACTTATTCGGGTTATGTATCCCCGACAGCTCCTCCAACTACTTTAATTTATAAATTCCGTTACAACTACCAGGCCGACGGAACTGGGAATCTTCAATAGTCATCCATAAACATAAAAGGGCTTTCACTCAATATGGTGAAAGCCCTTTTTTATTTTAATAGGGATTTTATTGTTAAAAGAAGGCGAAGCAAAACCCCGCCTTCTAATAGCATTTAAAACAACGCCGGAATTTTCATAGGTGCAACGGCAGGAGTCCTAAATACTTTGTGTTTCAAACAAACTAAATATTATGCCAAACGTTGCCTTTGTGGATAAAAAGATGTTTTAAAATTCATAAAAAACAGCTCTTTGCTCTTGTATGTCGAAAAATTAAGAAGAGGAGCAGATAAAAAAATTTCTATTTTTTCTCGCTAAATTCAAAATTGATGCTCACCGAATATTGGCTTGATATTTTGACGAAAATCACCGCTTTCCAATTCCTGCATGACAGTAAACGAAGAAATACCTTTGATTTTCATTTTAAGACTGGTATAATTTTTCTTCGAAATTCGCTGATTGTCATGATGTATCGGCGCGAAAAGTGTTGTGCCGGGACAAGCAATAAATGGAAAATTGTTTTTACTACGCGATTCGTAAGACTTAATAAGACATCACTTTCCGTCTCAGTTCTAAAAATTTATCAGATTAGGTTTAATCTAAAAATGTATGAAATAAGTTTCCGGCCTATTCGTTCTTTTTATTTATTTCTTTTCACATTACCAGTTGAAGTTTAAAGATTGAAAATCGTTCTAATAAAAATTTATAAACTCTTAATATGAGAATTTTTGTCATTCACAGTACGATGATGATTAGCGGTAAGAAAAAGGCTCCTTTTAAGACTTTCCGGAACCGCACATTTTCTTCATTGCCTTTGGAATCATCCTATGGCCTGATTATTGGAGACTTTACTTCGTATTTTTTGAAGTCGGATGATTTCAAAAATCCAAAATTTTATTATGCTCATAACTGAATTACAAAAAAAAATTGATGAGAAATGGGAAGCCTGCTGGCCAATAAGTTTATTGAAACCGGTAGCGATACTTGATTTGATCAGCTATTTATTTTTTATAAAAAAAATTAGCGAGAATCATGTGATCAGCGAGGAGACCGCGAATAAACCACATCGTGCTCTTTTTCATTCAAAAGAAGGAGGAGTTGAAACCGCGGCGTTTAGTGAACCGGAAGCCGACGGCATGCATGCGTTATTTACTTCGGAGAAAGGCAGTATTGACTTAATAAGAAACTATGCCAGGAGCCTGGCATTTGGGGCATTTGTAAAAGGAAGTCTACTGGTAACGCCGACTCAGAAATTATTAGCCAACGCAGTAGCTATTATGAAAATTATTGAAGAAGCAGAAGATGATAAAAAGGGAGCAATATTTGAATATCTTTTGAATAAGAAAGAATTGAGTGGTCCTAACGGACAGGCATACCTGACGGAATATCTTGTTAATTTGATTGTTTCTATCGTAAAACCTAATGACAGGGATTTTATTTTAGATGCTTCGGCCGGTAACGGAAGCCTCTTAGTAGCGAGTGCTAAATATATTGCGTCTAAAAATTTTAAATTAAATAGTCCGGATTCCCGAAGGCTCGCAGGGCTTGAATCAGATTTGACATCGCTTCGTATCGCCGGTATGAATATGATTTTACATGGTATCAACAATCCCGAATTAAAAGCGCTGGACACGTTTTCCGGTTTAGGCTCCCTCACGATTGAAAAGCCGACAGTGATTGTTGCCAATTTAATTTTTTCGGGCGATGAAACCAGAATGGTTGTTGAAGGGGCTTCTATAAAAGAAACCGCCAGAAAAGAAATCCTTTATCTGAATTTCATCATTAAAAACGCTAACTCCGGAACTCGTATCGTTGCAATCGTTCCTGATGCCGTTTTATATAATAATGGCACAGAATTTTTGGCAACCCGCCAGGAAATTATGGATCGTTTTAAAGTCGAAGCCGTTATTTCGTTAAATGACAAAACCATCCCACAATTTTTTGGCTCGAGTATGCTTGTATTTTCTAAAGAAACGCCGGCCATTGGAGGCAAAGTTTGGTTTTATAAGATGGAACATTGTGCCGAACCGGTCAAAGATGAAAACATTCCTTCCGGAAGCAACGCGCAAAATGATCGAGACAGGAGTTTAAAACAAACCGGTGAATTAGAGGATATCTTAAATCATTTCGGCAATGATGATGATAGAAAAAAAATCGAAAGCCCCGATAGCTTTTATATTGATGCCAGGGACATCAGGGCGAAGAATTACAGTCTAAGCTATAGCGAATATAGCCTTTTCATAGACCAGCAGAACGCTATTGATCTTTCTGAAACTACTTCCGCCGAAAAAAAGATGGCGATAGCTAATTTAAGAAATCGAACACAATTTCGCGCCGCCGAACTTTTACCTGAACCCAAAAAAAGTTACACAAAAAAAATTGTTTTCGTTACCTGTTTATCACTGATAGTTTTGGGAACGGGTTTTGGAGCTTACTGGTTTTTGTATATGAAAAAGGATTTTCTTACACTAAAGAAAAACGATATTACACCGGCCGCAATTGTCACTTCTGCTTCACCAGTTACTACTTCTACTGAAAAGCCACCTGCTACATCAGATGTACAATCTGATACCGTCAGTTTGATTGGTAAAAGCAGCGCTGTTAAGACACCGGAAGTTGCGATTAACGTTAAACACAGGTACACAGTGGCTTCCGACAGAGCCTACTTTTATAACGCCCCGGATACCAGTACACGCCGGGAGGTTTACATCAACAACCTTGTCCATGCAGTTTTAACCCCTGAAAGAGAAAAAAATGCTTTCGTGTATGTAGTTTACATCAACAAGCGTGGAGAAAGCACCAGGGGCTGGCTCAGTAAAAATGATTTGAAGCCACTGCCTTAATTGGTAATTCAATATATAGTTTTGACACGCATTCAATCGTATCCTGTTAAATAAACTTAGATGTAAGATTTCACACGCCAAACCAATAGCCACACTGTTGAAACTTTTTCCACGAGTCGATTAAATAAATTGTCATTTTGATTCCGGCCACACACGAAACATAGCCACACCATGAGAGGCAACGGACGAACGAATCAAGTCGTTTGTTGAATAACTTTTATCCTCGTCTTGATTCCCCTGGCCCCAGAGATTGACTACTTTATAAGAAGTTGCTTTTTTCAATCCCACTTGTTCAACTGTGGTAGTCATAAAGGCCCGATTCTCTCCGCGATTCAAAAGCAAAACCGCAAAGCTTCCGTCTGACATAGGTTTCACCCAAACTTCCTGATCGCCATCGTCGGAAACTTTATATCCTTGTTTTCCGGCAGGATCCTGGTTGACTGCTATCACGTCTTTATTGGTTAAAATGTCACGGGTTGGTTCTGTCATGTGAAATAAATCGTTACCGGCAATGAGTGGAGCTGCCAGGATCGCCCACATACTAAAATGTGTTCTGTATTCGGTATTGGTCATTCCCCCGTTACCCACCTCTAACATATCGGGATCATTCCAATGGCCCGGACCTGCATATTTTTCTAAGCCTACCTGCTCATCGACGATGTTTATCATACTGTTCCAGTTATCCGAAATATCACCGGTCGTACGCCACAAGTTGCTTATCGCGGGCGCCCACTGATATGGGTCCTTAACACCCCATTCGCAAAGGCTGTATACAATTGGACGGCCGGTTGCAAGCAAAGCTTTTTCCATTCCTTCATATCGCTGCATATAATCCACACCTTCGTTGTAGCAGTTGTCCAGTTTCAGGTAATCAATACCCCATTTGGCAAAACTTTCTGCGTCTGTTTTTTCATGATATAAACTACCAGGGAAACCCGCGCAAGTTTTGGTACCTGCCGATTCGTAGATACCAATTTTTAAACCCAGGCTGTGTACATAATCTGCCAAAGCTTTGATTCCGTGAGGAAATCTTTTGGGATCCGCCTGTAGCCTGCCCTGCGCATCACGAACGGTATCCATCCAGGCATCATCAATATTTATGTACTCATATCCAGCCGCTTTCATTCCGCTGGATACCAGTGCCGCCGCCGCATCTTTTATTTTTTGTTCCGTGATATCAGTGTGAAAAGCATTCCAGCTGTTCCAGCCCATTGGAGGGGTTTGCGCCAGGTGATTACCGTAGCTATTTTTAGAACTGGAAAGATATTCTTTGTTTAATGGCTGGCCGGATACCACAATTATTTGAAGGGTCAAAAGAAGGAACAGTCCTGTGATGACAGGACAGAATAAAAAGGATTTTTTTTTCATCGAAAAGTATTTAGTAAGTTGTTTTAGGATGGTATAAATATACAGATAAGTTGAAAATTTCTTCAAAATTTATAATCAGGCAATTGCTTTTAGAACAGGTGCAAGTTAGTTTCCTGGCGATCTTCACGACTGAAAATTTTGTGTAAAAGATGGACTATAACACGCTAAAGGATGTTAGAGCACCTCGTTACAAAGGGTAGTAATGAAAATAAAAATAGTCGATAAAAGTTTGTTTGCTGCTGAAAGGCTGCATGCATTTCAAATTCGTTTTGCACCGCTCCTTGTGGACGTTGAAACGACCGCCCAAGGTCGGTTGCCCGCTATTACTTTTTACACAGTAAACAAAGAAAAAATTGAGTTTTCTATTTTCTCCATAACAAAATATGATTCCTATAAACGAACTATTTTCACCGGTAAGTTTTATTTTTACCACAAAGCCACGAAGAGCACGAAGGATTTTTTCTATGAAAAAATAAAACATCGCAGTTTTTTACTTGGTGTGCTTCCTGTCTGTCCGTCCAGGCAGGTTTGTGGTAAAATTCTTTTTTGGCTGTCACATGTCCAGGTTGGGATTAAATCCTATTAAAGAAAAAGAGTTCCAAGGGCAAATAACAAAGCAGTCGTCATAATAAATGCACCAAGTTTAAGAAAATGCCAGGCCGATACAGAGTGTCCTTCGCGACGTAAAGCCATCAGCCATAATATAGTTGCAAGAGAACCGGTAACAGACAGATTCGGTCCCAAATCAACGCCGATTAACAGCGCATTTTTTACTATCTCCGGCACATGTGCAATTGCCATAACATTACCGGCAATTAAACCCGCCGGAAGGTTATTCATAAGATTGCACGCAATGGCAATACCAAATCCACTGCCCCAAACCGTGTTTGCAACTGAATGTACAGCACTGTTGTTCAAAATATTGGTGAGTGTATGCGTTAGTCCTGTTTTATTTAATGCCTCTACAATAACAAACAAACCGGCCACTAATGGCAATACAGACCACGAAACGCCTTTTAAAATAATCATCGGACTTTTTTTTACCCTTAGGGTTACAATAGCCGAAGTGATGATTCCGGCGATTGCCGTAGGCAAACCAAGCTGCAAATGTTTTGCTGAAGCGATCAATAAAATAGTAGCTGTCGCGCCAATTCCAAACAAAGCAGTTTTGCCGCCTTCTGTAAGTTGAGGCAACAAAATACCTGTTTGAATCTTTTGATGCAACTCTTTTCGCTGCGTAAATCGCAACATAAAAAAAGTGATTACTATGGCAATTACAGATGGAACAATATATTGCGGCAGCCATTGCATTAATGGCGGCACATGATTGCCGTAAATTACGAGATTAGCAGGGTTTGAAATAGGCAAAACAAAAGAAGCCGCGTTTGCAATAAACGCACATATCAATAAATAAGGAAGTGGCTTTTCGACTTTGGCCGATTTCATTGCAGCGGCAACTGCAGGGGTAAGCACAACAGCCGTAGCATCGTTTGAAAGAAAAATAGTTACTAAGGTTCCTACTAAGTATACCAGTATAAAAAGCTTTTTGGCGGATCCCTTGGAAAGTTTTGTAGCATGCGCCGCCAGCCAATCAAATAATTTTTCTTCCCTTGCACTTTCTGCCAATAGCATCATTCCTGTTAAAAATAAATAGACATCCAGGCCCTTCAACACGCCGGATAATCCATCTGACGGTAATATCAATCCAAATACAACCAACAAGATGGCGCCGCTAACTGCCCACACCGCCTCTGGCAGTTTAAAAGGACGAATGATTACACCCGCGATTGATAAAAGCGAGATGATCCAGATGATTGTATGCGACATAAGAGATGCAATGCAAATGTAGACGGGCCCTATCAATAAAAATACAGCCGCTGCTAAAAAAATGTTTTCATCAAAAGTTTTATTTTAAAAAATATGAACCTGAATTTAAATCCTGGCCGTTGGAAATCACTGTTTGTTAACAGTTAACTTTTTAGATACGTTGGTGTTTTTATTGCTCCGTTTCGTAACCACTTATCGGTTCTGCATTAATTCCTTCCATATCAAAAACTATGATTTCATTCTTTCCTTTTTTAAGCCATGGCGCAGGGCAATACAAACGTTGTTGCGGCCCTCTGTTCCAGTACCTGCCCAGGTTGTGGCCGTTTACTACTACAAAACCGCTTTTATATTTACTCATATCCAAATAAGTATCTCCAAGTTTATCAAGCGTAAAATTTCCTTTGAAAAATGTTCCTTCTTTCGTATTGGTTGATCGTGGTTTGAAGGTTAATTTTTGCAAATAATTATTATCCATCGGCAGAGAAAACATTTCCCAGTTCATTTGGGTAAACGGCTCAAAAGAAACATATTCCGTAATTCCTTTTTTATCATTTATCATCCTGTCGCCGTAATTATTTCTGCCATATGCAGCCACCAGGATTTCTAATGTCACATCCTTTCCTTCAACCTTTGGAATGGTCATCGTATCTATCCCTTTGAATCTATCCAATGTGCCTATTTTTTTTCCGTTTAAAAACACCGTTGCATAATCATGCAATTCATGCACCTGCATCAAACCACTTCTTGTGCCGGTTAATTTTGTTCGGTATAAAATATAACCAAAATTTTGACCCAGTTCTTCCATTGATTTTGTTTGCGGAGCAAAAACGGGTTTGGGTAAATTATCCCATAAAGAAGTGGCAAACTCCATTTGTATTTCCGGGATTTCAATTACAGGTAACGGTGATGGATATTCGGGAACTTTCCAGGTTGCATATTGTTGAATCATATCCCTGATAGCGAGAGCACGCGCTGTTGGAATGCCGCCTTCGCTTATGGGCGCTGCATAATCGTAACTGGTAATGTAGGCCTGGTATTTATTGTACCATGCATTGGCGCCAGCCGTAAAGCCAAAATTAGTTCCACCATCCGCCATGTAACAATTGAATGATTTACCATTCTTCAGCATCCATTCGATGTCTCTTTTTTGAATACTGAAATCGGGGTCGGCAAACTTTTTATCGCCCCACGCAGTAAACCATCCTGTCCAATATTCACCACTCATGCCTGGAAAATTACTTTGATTGCTGTCGAGAATAGCAAAAGCCGTTTCCGGAAGCATATTATAAGTAGCACCATAGTTTACCACGTGTTTTACACCGTCCAAATGTGAATTGATATACATTTTATCTTCCGGATTATCGGCGCTAAAAAGAGGTACAGTAAATCCGGCCTTTCTTAAAAGATTTTTTAATGCCAAAAGATAATGAGTGTCATTGCCATAAGCGCCATATTCATTTTCCAGTTGAACCATAATGATTGGGCCGCCATTCTGAATCTGCAAACCTTTCAATTCCTGACAGGCGCATCAAATATTTTTCAGTGGCTTTCATAAAAGCAGGATTATTGCACCGCAATTTTATTCCCGGAATATTCAACAGCCATGGGGGTAATCCTCCAAAATCCCATTCTCCGCAAATGTAGGGGCCGGGCCTTAAGATAACGTTTAGCCCCACTTCCTGGGCAGTGCGTATGAAGGCTGCAATATTGTAATCGCCTGAAAAATCCCATACACCGGGATTAGGTTCGTGTATGTCCCAAAATGCGTAAGTGCTAATGGTATTGAAACCCGTTGCTTTTATTTTCATCAACCTGTCTTTCCAGTATTCATGGGGGATGCGGGGATAGTGAATTTCACCACTATAAATTTTTGTTGGTTTTCCATTTAAAACAAAATTGCCGCCTTCTATTTTAAAAGATGATTGAGCAAATAAATAGTTTACTGAAAAAAATAACAAAAAAATTAGAATACTGAGTTTTTTCATGAGGTGGTATTTTTGTTGACTTGAAAATTATGAATGATTGCTCCTGACATTTTCCTTACTGTGTTTAAACAAAATTAACCGAAATGGAAATCTCTGTTTTTTGTTTGTTTACTGGTATTTTTTTTAATTCACATTTTTCTTTATTATATTTTTAAGAACAGGCGAATTATATTCCATGTTTTTTACTGATTGAAAGATATTGGAGTTAATCGTTTTTTTTTAATACAAATGCAAACTACTTTTTTTATTAAACAGCCCATTACTTTCTAACTGTGTTGGATATAGGTTTAATCTTCTCTTCAAAAATCGTGGGAGTTGCAATTCCCCCTTTTAGTTCATTGACGAAATCTGCTTTGCTGCATATTTCTTGTTTCGAGTAATTCCAATAAAAAAGTATTGTAACTTTCTATTTAACAGGCAAAGGTTCCACACGAATATTGTCGAACATATTTCTATTGTACGTGCACGCGATAAAAGCCATACCCTTCAATCCTGATTTGTCTGAGACAGTTGTCATCTTTTTATTATCAACAAAACCGGTAATTTGGTCTCCGCTCATTTCCAGGCGCAGATGGTGCCACTCTGCAGGTTTGAAGTTTACTATCTGGCCGGAAGCCAGCGTGGTGTATTGCCAGTTTAATTGCCAGCGCCCATCGCTTGTGAGTATCCAGCGATAGCCCAGTTTATTGCGTTCGACATATCGGCCGCCTATTTCAACATCTCCGCCTGCAATTAAAACATCAGCCTCAATAGCATAATCCTGCCAATTTTCATCACCAAAAAGTGAATGCGGCTTTAAGAGCCAGTTATCATACCATAAGAATCCCTGCTTTGGTACTATCTGTGCAAGGCATATTCCGCCCTTGGGAGATTGACAGGTCTCAAAAGTGCCTTTCTGGTCGGAGAAATAGCGCGGCGTTTCACCGTAAGAATAGCTATCAAAATTTTCTGTGAAGGGAAATGGAAAAGGCTTTCTCTCTGGCGGCGTGCCGAATGAACCTTTTGTTTGCCCCGTGGTAGTTGTTAGGGTATAAATCGAATTCGGCTCCAACTCGAGTTCTATAGAATTCTTACGTAAGCGAAGTGGCTTTTGACGGATGAATTGTTCTTTTTCTGTTGATTTCCACAAATACACGAGGCCGGTCTTAAGTCCGGGGCCAATATTGAGTTTTACCTTCTGCTTTTCTCCGGTGACCATGATGACCGACCAATCGCCGGTTTTCGGATTCCGCATTGCCACATGGCTTCCTCGCCAGGTGCTTGAATCAAATTGCCCGCAAGCCTCATTCATGTAAATCCAGCCTGGTTCAGCAAACTGCGTGGTATGAGCCACGGCCCATACTGCCGGCCACACGGTATAATGTCCGTCCCAAGGTGAGTCGGCCTGCATTACTCCGGTGTTACCCCATATAATTTGATTATATATGCCATCGAAAGGACACCAGATCTCGAATTTTGTAATTCGGTCACGGGTGTAAAGTTTGTTCATCAGACGGGCTAAATAGAGAGCGCCTTTTCCACCCCACTCCTGTCCTGACTGGCTCCATTCCTCGCTTGCCCATAACTGTTTGCCCGATTCTTTGGCTTTCGTTGTTGCATCACGGCCAGCTTTCTGGTCAATTTCCCAGGGCTCGCGGCCATCTACATAGTGATAACCAACTGCATCAATCAAATGGTTGAACTCCGGGTGTTTTTCGAGTTCACTAAATATTTGCCAATACTCACTGTCATCGTCGGGCGCCTGTAGTTTTACTTTTGAGAACCCATGACTATCTAGTATTGGGCGCAAATAATTGGCTATCCAATTCAAGTCGGTTCCCATTTCATTTTGCGCGGCAGAAACCCAGTCCATCTCAAGCCCATAGTATTTTCGGGCAACTTCCAAAAAGGCAACAATCCACTCAGCCGACTCTTTGGAAAAACGATTGCCAACCCACGCAGGATAGGCCCACGGGAGGCAGTCCAACATAATTTCCGGATTGCGCTTGCGTGCCTCTGACATCAACCAAAACTCGTAACCCCGCGGTTTAGGATCAAGCAGTTCATCACTTGTTATCGCATGCGATGGTTCGCTACCACAAGTGGAATTTTCGCCGCTGCCAATTTCAACTTTCAGATGCTGAAAACCTGCACCAAACTTTGGTTTGAAAAGAAAATCAAGCACCTCGGAGCGTTGCTTTTCCGGGTAATCAACCAGGTTTCGGCTGGAAGCTCCGGCACTGACAGCGCCAATACCTTCAAAAACCCGCCCGGTATCCTTTGCACTTAAAGAAATGGTTGTTTGTGCTTTAATATTCGACACAAATAAAAAGAGCATTGCAGCAAAGTAGAATGAATAATTTTTCATAATAAGTGAATTGTTTATTGGTTAATTAAATAAGCCAGACGAGCTATTGATATGGTAACAGCGATGGTTGGAAGTAAATAAGCATCAATGCCAGTCGCAGCTTCAGTGATTTCATCATCTTCGCTGATGGCATAGTTTTGACTATTATTATTGAGGAATAAAAAGTCTTTTATGGTGGCAGGAGCCTGCAATAGCGGTATTATTACTTTAGTCACGGTTATTTTTTTATGCCTTGTCAATTAATATTCCCATCCAAATTTTAACAAAAGAGGCAATAGAAGTTGCCCCGATTTATACTGCTGCCTGATTACGAGAAAAAATATTAAGTAAGTTCAATTCTTGCATTCTTGTTTATTTATAAATCTCAAATGGTTTTTTAATAATGCAAAAAACATTTGTGTCAGTAAACCAATAATTATTAAGGATTCTTATTTTCTT
>Ga0134126_10001326_pt1 | contig 31444 bp, 23 predicted proteins | sample KB31752_FD_96881 | JGI IMG/M metagenome (GOLD analysis project Ga0134126, IMG submission 96881) | Terrestrial soil microbial communities with excess Nitrogen fertilizer from Kellogg Biological Station, Michigan, USA - KB3-175-2 | ecosystem: Environmental > Terrestrial > Soil > Unclassified ... | reverse complement strand
ATGGTGATGCTCACCGTCGAATATCCGCCCGGCGCCGTGGAATCCATCCATCGGCACAATGCGTACGCCTTTATCTACGTACTGGAAGGGATGATCGTCGAGCAGGTCCAGGGCGGTAAGGAAGTTACCCTGACCCGGGGACAGACGTTCTACGAGGGCCCCAATGACGTGCACACAGTCGGACGCAACGCGAGTTCGACAAAGCCTGCAAAATTCCTCGTCGTCATGGTGAAGAAGAAAGGCGTCAACGCCGTGTTGCCGGCCAAGTGATCGGCGCACGTTTCGGGACCAGCGGCCGCGAGCCGGGCGCAGGATCCGCTTGGAGCCAAGGGGTCGCCGGCCGCGGACGGGCTTGGCCATATCGTGCGGACGCGACTGTTGCATCGCGTCGCAATGATTTCTGAACGCAGCCATGGCCTTGGCGCGGCGACCGCTCCCGTTTCGCGTCGGGGAATCGCGGGTCGCCGTCACTTGTCGCGTCGGCCGGCGAGGTCGCCGGCGCCTTTATGCGCGAGCGGCGAGACGATGGCGATACAAACTAACATCACGGCATTCAGTGAGGAGTTGAACTGATGGAGCGCGCAGTCCGCATCTACGGGTACGGCCCGCCCGAGGTCCTGACCATCGAGCAAACCGAGACCCCAGTTCCGGGGCCAGGAGAGGCGCTGATCCAGCACACGGCGATTGGGCTCAATTTCGTCGACGTCTATTTCCGCCGTGGCACGTTCCAGGCCCCGGAGCTTCCGGCGATCCTCGGCAACGAAGGAGCGGGCGTTGTCGAGGCGGTTGGGCCAGGCGTGAGCGGCGTTTCCGTGGGCGACCGCGTGGTCTACGCCGACGGCCCCCTGGGCGCGTACGCTACCGTTCGCGTTTATCCCGCCGATCGGCTTGTACGCATTCCCGATGGCGTGAGCGACACGCAGGCTGCGGCGTCGTTCCTGCGCGGCGTAACGGCGCGTATGCTCCTGAAGGAAGTAGCGCCTTTGCAGCGCGGCGATACGGTTCTGTTCCATGCCGCAGCGGGAGGGGTCGGACTCCTGTTCGCGCAATGGGCGCGCGCGCTCGGCTTGCGCGTCATTGGCACGGTGTCGAGCGAGGCGAAGGCTGCGGCGGCAAGGCGCGCCGGTTGCTTCGAGGTCATAAATTACGGGAAAGAGAACTTCGTTACCCGCGTACAGGATCTAACCGGCGGCGAAGGTGTGGCCGCGGTGTTCGATTCTATTGGTCGCGACACTTTCCTGAAATCGCTTGAGGTGCTGCGGCCGCGAGGCGTGCTTGCGGCGTTCGGCCAGGCGTCGGGCCCGCCGCCGGTGTTCGATCCCTTCCTTCTGGCGCCGAAGGCATTGCACCTCACGTGGCCGGGCCGACATGTCTATTCGGCGAGCCGGAAGCAGATCGAGACGAGCGCGGCCGACTTGTTCGATGCTATCCGCAAGGGCGTCTTGGACGTCGGCCCGGCGCGCACCTATTCGCTCAACGATATCGTAACGGCGCATCACGACCTCGAAAGCCGGCAGATCGTTGGAGCGGCGGTGATCGAGCTGTGACGCCGAGTCGCCCGTCGATGGCGTACCGGCTTCGCATGCGGCCGTAAGCCCGGACACCGCTCAGGATCGGCTAGCGACTCCTGGTCCGCATCGCGGTGCGGCTCATCGCGTCGGCAAAGGCGCTCAACGATATTGGGCTTATTGCGAGTTCCCCCGCGAGTTGAGGCCGCAAGCGCAGGCGCAGAGTGTCTCGCCGGTGGCCGCCGATGCGGACGCCCACCTATTTAAGAGTATGGAAGCGACGACGCGCTGTGCGGGCGGGCGGCGAGATATGCTGCAAATCTCCTCGTGCCGCGCGATCTCCGCGACACCTCGCCTGGTTCGGAAATCGCCGCCGGCAGCGGCCGCAGCAACGCCTTCTCCTCGGCGAAAGCTTCGCTGACGACGCGATGGTTGGTGGCGTGAACGTTCGGCTGACGACAATGTCCAGCCATTGCCGGTTCAGGTCGCCGAGGTTGCGGAACATGCCGCCAAGGAAGTACCTCGAGTTCGAACCGGGCGAAGTCGACCTGGGTGTCAATCGGCCTCGAATATTCGCCTGATCGGCGTCCTAAATTGGCTCCGACGAGAACGCCATCGGTTCAGCCGCTGCATGGCTCTTTATGGCCTCCGTCCAACTCGTCGCCAGTTGGCCCGCAAGAGCGTGACATTCCGCCAGATAATTTCGAATCGGGACCCTAAGCCGAGCACGAGGCGGCGCCAGCTCAGCCCCTGCACAAGCGGACGGCCGCCACCACTCGCCGCCGCGCGGCCTGTCTGGCATGCGCCGGCAATCGCCCGCAGTTCGCGGGCATCGCCATGCGCACCGCATTAAAAGCTGCCCCGCTGTTAGTGCGCATGGCCAGCCTCAATGACGCGTGGCTTGCGCAGAAGCAACGATGAGACGAGAGCAACGAGCAGCACGATCCCGAGCAGGAAAAATGTGTCGCTAAACGCCATGATGTTCGACTGCCTGCGAATGTCCGCCGCAATGGTTAGGATCGCCTTATGGGTCGCAGCCGCCCGGTCCGAGGTTCCGTGACCCGCAAAGTAGCCGGTGAGCTCCTGGATGCGGAGGCGGGTAGCGGCGGCAAAGTTCGTCACCGAAACGTTCAGGACATTGGAATGAAATTGCTCCCGTTTTGTCTGAAACGTTTGCAGCAATGCAATGCCCATCGCGCCGCCGAGATTGCGCGTCATGTTGAAAAGCGCGGAGGCCGATCCCGCGTTTGCCTTTTCAATCCCCGCGGTTGCGACTGCCGAGAGTGGCGCAAAGCAGAGCGCCTGGCCGATGGCTCGCACAATGTTCGGCCACAGTAACTGCGAGGCGCCATAATCCGCAGTCATGCCAACGTTCAAAAGGTTGCTGCCTGCAAAAAGCGCAAAGCCGAAAGCGATCACCAATCTTGCATCGAATCTCTTCATGAAGCGAGGCACGAGGGGAATCAGGATAAGCTGCGGCAAACCGGTCCAGGCAAGCACATTGCCTATTTGCTCTGAATTGTAACCCTGAATACGGGCCAGATAGACCGGCAGGATATAGACCGAACCATACAGCGCAACGCCCAGCATGAAATTGGCGATGACTCCAAAACCGAAATTTCGGCGAAACAGCAGGCGCAGGTTAAGAAGGGGTCGCTCGACTCTGAGCTCGATCAAAATGAACATCGGGAGCGCGACCGAAGCGACGACGGACAACTTCACGATGAAGGGCGAACCGAACCAATCGTCCTTGTTGCCTTCCTCGAGAACCGTCTGCAACGCTGCGAGCCCGATCGCCATGGTCGAGATTCCGAACCAATCGCCATCGCGAAGCAGCTTCAGGCGTGCCGGCGCCGGCTCCAAAGAGAACCATAACAGGGCGAGCATAATAGCGCCGGGCGCGACGTTGACATAGAAGACGTACTGCCAGCCCCAATTCTCGGTAAGATATCCGCCAATCGTCGGTCCAATAGCGGGGGCGAAGGTCGCAGAGATTGCGAAAAGCGCAAGTCCAACCGGTTGCTGGGCCCTGGGCAGCATGGTCATGATGATGGTAAAGGCAAGCGGGATCAGAACGCCGCCGGAAAACCCCTGCACTGCCCGTAGAACGATCATTTGCTCCAAGTTCTGGGCCAACGCGCAGGCCGCCGAAAAGACAAGGAAGAGCGCCGCATTTGCTAACAAATATCGGCGAAGGGAAAAAATCTGCGCCAACCACCCACTCAGCGGAATGACGATGATCTCTGCGATCAAATAAGAGGTCGAAATCCATCCGCCATCGTCAATCCCCGCGCCAATCCCGCCTTGAATGTCGGCCAACGAAGCATTGACAATCTGGATGTTAAGAACCGCCATGAAGGCGCCCAGGGTGGCGCCAACAACGGCGAGCCAGACCTTGAAGGGGGCTGCTTCCATAGAAATCGCTCCATCTTCCGAGACAATGTCCATCGCGATCCTGGCAAGCGCTCCCCTTAGCCAGCGGAGCGAGGAAAGACCCAAGCCAGCAAGGATGACGGTAGATGCGAACTGAACGCGGACAACCAACCGGCGGGCGACTCCATCGCTTCAGACGTCGCCGTGTCGGGCCGCTTCCGCATTGCGACGGCCGTCGCCTTGGTGTCGACGCTAGCTTCCACCGACATACCCGGACGCAGAAGGTCGCCGCCCCCGTAGTCGTCAAGCATGACTTTCACGGGAATTCGCTGAACAATTTTTGTGAAATTTCCGGTCGCATTGTCTGGGGGCAACAGAGAAAACTCGAGGCCACTGGCTGGCGATAGGCTATCGACCCGGCCCTTGAATGATCGGTCAGGGAAGCTGTCCACGCTGATGTCGACGGGCTGACCTTGCCTGACATCGGTCAGCTGTGTCTCTTTGAAATTGGCGACCACAAAGACGGCCTTGAGCGGCACAATCGCCATCAGCGGCGTTCCCGCGGCGACATAGGCGCCGACCCGCAGCGTTCGCGCTCCAACGGCGCCGCCAACCGGCGCTGCGATCACCGTATAACCTAAGTTGAGCTCCGCCTGCGCCAGAACGGCGCGGGCGTGGTCCAACTGAGCTTTGCCCTTTTCGAGTTCGGTTGACAGCACGGCAATTCTCACCTGCGCCGCCGTGAGGCCAGCGCGATCACGAACCAGGCCCGCTTGGGCCTCCTTGTTCGCCGCTTCGGTCTGCTGCGCTCGTTGAAGCGAACCTGCTCCCGACTTCGCAAGTTGACGATACCTGTCGGCATCGACCTTGGCGAAACCAAGCGTCGCCTTGTCCGCGGTGACAGTCGCTTCGGCCTGCGCCACGACAGAGTGCTGAAGATCAATTTCGGCTTCGATGTTTCGGATGGCAGCCATGGAAGCGCTCACATCCGATTGCGCTTGGTCCCGCGCGGTGCGGAAGTCGCGGTCGTCGATACGTGCGAGGATTTGACCAGCCTTGACCACCTGGTTGTCCTCGACCGACACCCGATCAATATAGCCGGAAATTTTCGGCGCAATCGTTGTATAGTCTGCCTGGACGTAAGCGTCGTTCGTCGAGACAATATATCGGCCGGTCGTCCAATAGCCGTACCCATATTTCGTAGCGCCCACTGTCGCCGCCAAGATCGCTGCTGCGACCGCCACGCGTTTCACGCGGCCCCGTGGACGAGGTTTTGACGACGCCTTCTCAGAAGCGGGGCCAATGAACGGCGGTTCGAGTGTCCTAGCTTCGCTCATCGAATCCTCGTTAAGTTGCCGTCGAGCAGACTGCGTTGTTCAACTATCGGGACCGGAATCGGGCGCGCCGTTAGTCCGCGCCGATCGCTCGTATCCGTTGCGATGCGATACTCGCCGGCTCCGATCTGACCTCATGGACAAGATCGCGCACTCGGCGGGCAGGCGCCCACCGAACCGGGAGGGGGACGATACAGTGAGAGTTACCCGAAAAGTCCTGCCGTGGCCGGTCGTGCGCGATCCTCGCTCTCCGTATTCGCGGTGTGCCGCCTCAATTAGAATTGGCGCCGGGCTGCATTCGGCGCGGTCGGCGAGCGCACTGCCGTCGCGGGCCGGAGGCGACCTACTGCATGAACCATCCGTGGCTCACGACGAGCGATTGACCTGTCAAGGCATTCGACCCGAAGCTTGCAAAGAACAGGGCGGCCTGCGCCACATCATCCGTTGTCGTGAACTCTCCATCGACCGTATCCCTGAGCATCACGTTCTTGACGACCTCGGCTTCGGAAATGCCGAGTTCCTTCGCCTGCTCCGGGATCTGCTTGTCCACCAGGGGGGTCCGCACGAAGCCGGGACAAATGACATTCGCTCGAACGCCGTGGCGCGCGCCCTCCTTGGCGACCACTTTCGCGAGACCAATCAGGCCATGCTTCGCCGTTACGTAGGGCGCTTTGAGGGCGGACGCCTCCTTGGAATGGACAGATCCCATATAGATCACGCTTCCACCACGGCCGCTTCGATACATCTCGCGAAGGGCCGCCCGCGTCGTCAGGAACGCGCCATCGAGGTGGATGGCGAGAAGGTTCCTCCACTTCGCAAAATCGAATTCCTCCAGAGGCGCAACAGTTTGAATGCCCGCGTTGCTCACAAGCACATCGATTCGCCCGAAGGTCGCGAGAAGCTGGCCGATGCCGTTCTCAACTTGTTGCTCGTTTGTCACGTCCATGCCGATTCCAATCGCCCGCTTGTTCTGCCCGCCGATTTCGCGGGCGGTGAGTTCCGCTGCGGCCTGGTTGCGGTCGGCGATGGCGACCTTCGCTCCCTCGCGAACAAACAGAGCGGCGATTTCCTTGCCGATGCCGCTTGCGGCGCCCGTTACGACAGCGACCTTATCCGTGAGACGCATAGTAATCGTTCCTTTCGAGAGAAGTCCAAGACCAACGATGGGATTATCAGAGCAGATAATCGTGCACGACCTCGCCCAGACCGAGCGTCAGGTCCGCAACGATGTGGGTCGCCGATACAATCTCCAAGACGGGAAGCTCCGCCATCGGCGCCAGCGCATGCGGAACCAGCGACAACGCTCCCGGCCCGTTCCAAGCGCCCTTCACGTTGATATCCAGCAACGAATATTCCACCAACTCGCAAATGCGGGGGCGGCCATCGACGTGGGGGACAATCTTGAGCAGGAAGTTCGGGGCCGCGAGCCCTCTTTTTACGGCGTCGAGATCCGCCGCGAGGTGCTTATAACCCATGGTGGCCGTTGCGACGCGCAAGGGACCGTAGTCGAGCGTGCCAACCAGGGTGTCGACTTCCTTGTGTAGCCGCGGCCCGGCAAGCTTCTTGGGAAATCCCCAAATCTCGCGACCGGCGGCGATTGGTCCCTCGTCGTTGAGAAACATGCAATGGGTGTAAGACCCTTTGCGGCCCTTGAATCTTACTGGGATAACCTGCCCGGTCTCGGTGTAGTCGCCAAATCCGGTCGAGTCCGGCATGCGAATGAATTCGTATTTCACCAGAGGGTCATCGACCTGCAGCGGTTCCGGCACGGCCGCGCGCAGCTTCTCCGGGTCAGTGCGATAAGTGATAATCAGATATTCGCGATTCACGAAGCGATAGGGGCCGGGCGGGTAGGCGGGACTGGTCAGCGGCATGGCGAAGGCGCGAGTTCGAATTTCGGTTGCGTTCATGGCGAAGGTTGCCTTTTCTGTTTGGGGGGGAGAGCGCGGAATTCACTCGCGGCCGTCGACCGCGAGGTCGAACGTGAAGACGCCGTCTAGCGCTTTTGGGCGTTGCAGCACTTCAGGATGTCGCAGGGTTCGGATGGCGTCATGATAGCCGGCCTTCCAGTGTTCCTCCATGGCAAGGCGGGAAAATTCATAGTCTTTCGATGCGCCCTCAAAGCTCCTGGCGCGGTGAATCAGGTGGATGATGTTGTAAACGCTGAGGTCCGCTGCATCTTCGAGCAGCGCCATTTCTGGCCCGCGCTTGAGGTCTGCGGGCATTCGTTCCAGAAGCGACGCTAGCGCCGAACCAAGCCTTCTGCGCTGCCGAAATGCGTTTGTCGCGGCTCGCGTTCGGCTTGAGAATCGAATCTCTTTTTCCCGCGACATCACATTTGCGATCGTGGCGGGATGGGCGCCCCTGGCATTCCAGAGATCCACCTGGAATATCAGCATGTCCCTACGCTCTTGTCTCTCAACCACCCACTCCAGCGGGGTGTTGGAGACCAATCCGCCGTCCCAGTAGTGTTCGCCGTCGATCTCGACGGCCGCGAAACCTGGCGGCAAAGCGCCGCTTGCCATGATGTGCTGCGGTCCGATGTGATGCGTTCTGTCGGTGAAATAGGCGAAGTTTCCGCTCTGCACGTTGACTGCGCCGACACTGAACTGCATTTGTCCAGAATTGATTCGATCAAAGTCGATGAGTCGCTCAAGCGTGGCGCGCAGCGGCGTCGTGTCGTAGTAGCTTGTCGCCTCGAGCGAGCCGGCGGAACTTAACCACGGGTTCAGTTGGCGCAATCGGAAGAACCCTGGAGCGCCGTTCACCAGCGCGTCCGCGGCGGCGATTTGGCCGAAAACCCCTCGCGCGAGGTCGCCGCGAAGCAGGGTGGAACTGAATGCGTCAAGCCAACCGCGCGCAGGATTGGCAGTGACGAATTCCCAGAACTCGCGCAGTCGCGCGACACGAAACTCCGCAGGATTGCCGGCGATGATCGCCGCGTTGATGGCGCCTATCGAAATCCCCGCCACCCAGTCGGGGTGAATGCCTGCTTCTGCGAGACCCTGATAGACGCCGCCCTGGTAGGCGCCAAGTGCGCCTCCGCCCTGCAAAACCAGCGCCACACAATCAAAGGGGGGTCGTTTTGCAAGTCGGTGCGTCTTGCCCAGCGTTGCGCGTGCAGTCGTGGCGGCGTGCGGCAGAACCTCCTGCGCTCTCGTTTCGCGCCGTTGGCGTGCCTCAAGAGGCCCTCGTGCGATCTCCGTAGCCGCCGCGCGTTCGCTTCCGGCTTTGGTGACGATTTCATGCGCACTCATATTGCTCTCCTCGTCCGCCAGCGTGGCGTCAGCGCCGCCACGGCTCCGGGCCGCGTCGGCACGTTCGCGACAAGGCGCCCGCCAATTGGCCAATCATCGCGCCTTCCCCGCGACTGTCATATTGTGCTCAGAGATAGGTCTTTGTGGCCGGTAGGCAGTCTCGACTCGCCTCGAGGCCGTACAACTCGAGTCAAGCGTCTCAGCAATTGGCGGGGGAACCCGCGCGTTGTATGATTGAGCGCTTGCGGGCCGGTGGCGGGGCGGACTCGCCCCACCGTTGTCGCGAGAGGAGGCTGTCGCCCGCGCCCGATGGTCGCTTCACCTGCCGTTTGGCGAGTGCTATCTATCCGCCAGCACGGCGCCGCGACGGCCGCCTGGCGACTATTCGTCGACGGGTTTCGAACACACGAGCTCGTTGGCCAGTGCGCTGGCCGCAGTTGCGCTGCGCAATTGAATATTCAAGGGGAGAGAAAGGAGCGCTACAATGCGACAGCGGCTTGTGATCGTCGGCGCTCGCTTTGCGGGCATGTTCGCAGCGCTCTTGTCGGCCTGTGCAAAATGGTGAGATGCGCTCAGCAACGCCAGGGATAACGTCGGTTTCGCAAGGGCGTCCGCTGGGCGCCCGCGTCGGGAGAAAACAATGGCCGAGCGGCCCATGTCGACAGACGTGAGTGAGGGCGACGCGGCGCTAGCGCTGAAAATCGTCGAGACTATGCGGGATCATGCCTGGTCGACCGACCCGGCCGGCAATCTGACCTACTTGAGCCCGAGCGTCATAGCCTATGTTGGCGACATACGTCGCGATCTCATTTCGCGAAATGGCAATCCGTTCGGCTGGCAGGCGGTCATACATCCCGATGACTTCCATCGCGCCGCGTCCAAATGGGGCGACAGCCTCAGGACTGGAGACCCTTATGACTGCGAGCACCGTCTTCGACGCGCGGACGGCGTCTTCCGCTGGTTTCGAAATTCGGCGCAGCCGTCGCGCGACGCGGGGGGGCGCATCACGCAGTGGTGCGGCACAAGCGTGGATATTGAAGACTTGAAGCAGTCCGAAGCGGCATTGCGCAAAAGCGAGCAGCAACTTCAGCAGCTTGTCGACGCCGTGCCGGCTCTCATCTGGTGCATGACGCCTGAGGGAATCCCCTCCTATCTCAGCAAGCGGCTCATCGAGGTTACCGGCATTACCCTGAGAGATTTGGTTGCGCCCGATGGATCGCGTTATTTGACTGCAATCCACCCGGAAGATCGGCGCGAAGTCGATCGGGCGCTCGCTCGCTCAATCGAGACAGGCGCCCCCTTCGCAATGAAATACCGCCAGCAGCGAGGGGATCGCTCTTATCGGTGGGTCGAAAGCCGAGCAGAGCCGCTGCGGAACGAGGCCGGCGCCATCGTCCAATGGTTTGGCGTCTCGGTCGATATCGAAGACATGACCATTGCGCAGGTGACTTTGCGCAAACAGGAGCGGGAGCTCTTGCATTTGCTGGATATGGTTCCCGGCCACGTCTGGCGGCTCACCTCGGATGGCAAGCCGACGTTTTTCAACAGGCGTATGATCGATTACCTCGGCCCGGACGCTGTGGATCTGGATAGGCTTGGGATGGTTCGCCTGGGGGCGCTCAGGCAGAACGCGGTTCACCCCGAAGATGTCTCCTGGCTTTCGCACGAATTCAACCGCTGTTTCGTCGCCGGCGAGCCGTTCTCGGCCAGTTTTCGTCTGCGGCGGGTCGACGGCGTCTACCGCTGGATGTCGTGCCGTGCGGAGCCGATGCGGGATGACGCTGGTGGCATCGTCGAGTGGTATGGCCTCTGCCACGATATCGATGATGAGATGCGTGCACAAAACAGGCTGCGCGAGCGCGAGCGCGAACTTTCGGTGCTCGCGGAAATGGTTCCAAGCAATCTTTGGCGAGTGAGCCCTGATGGCGAAACGACCCTCGTCAACAAGCGAATGGCGGATTTTTTCGGCCTCAATGTCGGCGACAAGCACCAATTGGAGGAGGTGTTCGCCACCATGTTCCACCCAGACGACGCGGGGCGCGTGGCTGAGGTTCTCGGCCAATGCTTCGTCACGGGGGAACCCTTCTCTGCAAGATACCGCCTGCGTCGCACCGACGGTGCGTATCGTTGGATGTCGGGCCGCGCGGAGCCGCTACGGGACGAAGACGGGCACATTGTCCAGTGGTTTGGGCTTTGTCACGACATAGAGGACCAGGTGCGGGTTGAGGAGGAATTGCGTGAGAGGGAACGGGCGCTTTGGCGGCTCGTCGAAACGGTTCCGGCAATGATCGATTGCGCCAAGCCCGACGGCGAGCCGATCTTTCGCAACAAGGGACTACGCGAATTCCTCGGGTATAACCTCGAAGAGCTAGACGACACCGGAAAGTCGCGATTGAATGGCACTCTCGACGCCGGAGTTCATCCCGAGGACCTGGAGGGCGTCAAACAACAATACGCCTATTGCTTGGCAACGGGGGAACCCTACGCGCGCCGGCACCGACTGCGACGGTTCGATGGCGAATATCGCTGGGTCGAAACGCGGGCGGCGCCCATGCGCAACACCGATGGCGGGATCGTGCAGTGGAATGTCATCTGCTTGGACATCGACGAGCAGATGCGTCTCTACAATGATCTCCAAGAACGAGAAGCAAAGATGCGTCAGATCTTGGACACCGCGCTGGATGCGGTTCTGAGCATCGACGAGAAAGGCCGGATTACGGAATGGAATGCGCAAGCCGAAACAATGTTCGGTTGGCGGCGCCAGGAGGCGATGGGCCGTCGGATGGCCGATTTGCTGATTCCAGCGCGCTATCGTTCCGGCCACGATCAGGGAATGCGCCGCTTTCTGGCCTCCGGAGATGGGCCTTGGCTCAATCGGCGTATCGAGATTTCGGCGCTCCGTCAAAATGGCGAGGAATTCCCGGTTGAGGTGTCGATTGCCTCCTATCGAGTCGGCGGGACATGGGCCTTCAACGGATTTATTCGCGATATCAGCGAGCGAAAGCTTGCCGAAGCCAAGCTCGCGCAGGCGACGCAGGCGGCGAGCTTGGCGGTGCTTTCTGCGTCGATTGCGCATGAAGTGAATCAGCCGTTGGCGGCTATCGTAGCCAATTCCCACGCATGTCTTCGCTGGGTGACGGCCGAGCCGCCCAATATCTTGCGCGCCAAGAACACGATGGAGCGTATTACTCGCGACGCCAACTCGGCGGCAGATGTCGTCAGTCGCATCCGCGCTCTCTTTCGCCAGGCGCCGCAAGCCCGCCCCCACGAATACATAAATCCCATTGTCAACGAAGTGTGTCTGCTCATGGCCGCCGAATTGGCGACCAAAGGCGTTCGGCTCGAGACCTCTCTCGAACCGAATTTGCCGGCCGCCGCGCTAGACCGCATTCAAGTGCAGCAGGTGCTTGTGAATCTGATCCGAAACGGGATCGACTCCATGGACGCCGTGAGCGAGGGCGCGCGTGTGCTCCATATCAACTCTTGCCGCGACGGGCAAAACGGAATCCGCATCGAAGTTCGGGACGCAGGGACGGGGTTCAGAGACGCCGAGCGCGTGTTTGAGCCGTTCTTCACGTCCAAACGGCAGGGGATGGGCATGGGGCTCGCTATTTGCCGCTCAATTATTGAATCGCATGGCGGGCGTGTCTGGGTCAGGAATGGCGAGACGAGCGGCGCCGTCGTCGCTTTCACCCTGCCGCTGGCGCCTCAGGTTTCGCCGCAAGTCCCCGTTAGTTGAGTCGCGATGGTCAGCATATAGCCGCCACGCTCGTATCGAGGCCCGCACGCTCGCTCAGGGGTTCACTGAATGCGCAAAGCGTGGAGGAGGCGGCCAACAGTCGCCGTAAGCGTCAGCACACCCAGCAATGGCCCCGATTGGCTCGGGTTCAAGGCGACGGCGCCGCTGCCCCTCGTGCGGTCGTTCGGTATGAGAGGAAGGAGCGGCGCGAGCGCGACCGTCACTCCCGCGATCAGCGCAAATATTCCTCAATCGCGTCAACGACTAACGACATGGAATCACTCATGGATTCGGCTGTTATCCCGCCGAAGTGAGTTTCCACGTTTGAGCGATAGGCTGCCGCAGTTTGGCTCCGAAGCGTTTCAACGCGAGCCCTAAGGGCCCGATGCCGCACAACCACTAAAACTTGCCGGTCCGCTTACGTACATGGATTTCCATAGGCTGCCAAACGAGCGCGTGACCGCTAGTCTGCCGAAAGAAATGGCAGGCCGAAGGTAGATCGAGGGCGATGGGCGGCGGCAGGCGTCGCGGGAGGGGCGCCCAGCCGGTAACTCGACACGGCGCCTCTCAACGCTGAGCTAAATCAAGAGTCTCTAGACTTAGAAAGTATAATCATTTTCCGTTTCGATGTAAGCAGAAGCGCCCCGGGAGCGCAAACCACGTGGACCATCGCGCGTACTCATTGCCAAGGAAAACGAAAGCGGCGAGATGAAGACGTCTGAATATATAGTCTATGTCGTGGATGACGATGACCGCGTCCGGGAAGCAGTGGGCGACCTTCTTGCGTCGCATGGCATGCGCGCCATCACGTTCGCATCGGCCGGAGAATATGTCGGCGCGGATAAGTTGGATATCCCATCGTGCCTCATCCTTGATGTCGAACTCCCGGATATCAACGGCCTTGATCTCCAAAAGCAGATCGCGTCGGGAGATCACCCCCCGATTGTCTTTTTGACGGGACATGGCGACATCCCGTCATCCGTTCAGGCGATTAAGCATGGCGCCATCGACTTTCTAACCAAGCCAATCAGCGAGAGAGATTTGCTCGCAGCGATTAACGCCGCAATCACTCAGGACTCAGCGGCTCGCGTCGAGAGAATCGAGATTGCGCTGCTCAAGCGTCGATACGCAGAGCTGACGCCTCGCGAACGCCAAGTTCTGCCGCTTATCGTCAGTGGACTTTTGAATAAACAAGCGGCGGCTGAGCTGGGTATCAGCGAGGTCATGTTGCAAATACACCGTCGAAAAGTCATGCACAAGATGGCGGCGGAATCACTGGCCGACCTGGTTCGCATGTCTCAGCGTCTAGGAATTCCGGTTACCCACTCTCGCCGATCGGGGGGACGTGAAGGTGATTGAAGGAAAACTTGCGATAGCAGTCGTCGATGACGACAGGCGCGTACTCGAGTCCCTTGAGGATCTCCTGGAATCTGCTGGTTACGTCGTCCTTACGTTCACCGGCCCAGGCGCCCTGCTTTCCTCCAACCATTCTGCTATTGATTGCCTCATAACCGACATCGGCATGCCTGTAATGGACGGATTTGCCCTATCAAAGGCCGTGAGGGACTCTCACCCCAGCTTGCCGGTCTTTATGATAACAGGCCGGTACGAAAGCGGTGATCAATCGCGCGCCCTCTCCGAGGACGCAAAGGGCTTCTTTCGGAAGCCATTTGACCCGCAACGCCTACTTCTTGAGGTGAACCGGGTTCTCGGTGGAACCCACGGAGGGTGAAAATGTCAGTCAACCAAGCGTCAGCATTATCGCACTCGCAGCGGTCCGACATGAGAAGAATCGCCCAGAACGAGCAACCGTTAGTCGTTATCGTAGATGATGACGTCAGGGTTCTGGAAGGCCTGGCGGAACTCATGCTCTCAGCCGGTCTGACGAGTCAGTGTTTTACGTCGACCAGCGAACTCTTAGAGTCTGACGCCTTGGATAGACCGGGCTGCCTGATCCTGGATGTGCGAATGCCCGGCACGAGCGGACTGGACCTGCAAGCTCGTCTCGCAAAAAGCGGCAATCCCAAGCCCATCATATTTATCACCGGTCATGGCGACATTCCAATGACAGTCCAGGCCATGAAGGCGGGCGCTGTTGATTTCCTGACGAAGCCGGTTCGAGATCAGACCCTATTGGACGCGGTGGTGTCCGCAATTGAGCGGGATAGGACGTTGCGGGCGGAAGCCATTGAGCTTAAGAGCACCATTGAGCGATTGGAAAGACTGACGACCCGTGAGCGGCAGGTGTTGAACCTAGTCGCTCAAGGGCGGGTAAACAAACAAATTGCGTTTGATCTAAGCATCAGCGAGGTGACAGTAAAGCTTCATCGGAGCAATGTAATGCGCAAGCTGGAGGCGACTTCGATTGGAGAGCTTGTCCGAATTTGGGATAAATCGCAGAGCGCGGTGACATCTCGAAATATCCAGCATGTCGTATGAGCCAGTCGTCGCCGCTTTGTTAGAGCACATTCGGATTAATCCGGATCATATCCGGCGGCGACGAACATGTTTGCGCATTGCTGCGGAGTGAAGGCGACGAGGAGTTCGCCGATAGCGGCCCATAGTCGCTCGATGGTCCGTTCTGCGGCTTTGCGCAGAAGCGCCTTGAGCTTGGCGAAGGCGTTCTCGATGGGGTTGAAATCGGGACTGTAGGGCGGAAGGTATAGAAGCGTCGCGCCCGCAGCTTCAATGGCGGCGCGAACGCCTGGTCGCTTGTGGCTGCTCAGATTGTCCATGATGATGACGTCTCCTGGCGTGAGGGTGGGGACCAGAACCTCATCGACATAGGCTTGGAACCAGGCGCTGTTGATGGGGCAGTCGATGACCATGGGCGCGGTCAGTCCGCTTAACCTCAGCGCACCGATGAATGTCGTCGTTTTCCAGTGTCCGTGCGGGATCGCGGCGCGCAGGCGCTCGCCCTTGGGCGCACGGCCGCGTATTCGCGCCATGTTGGTCGTTACCCAGGTCTCGTCGATGAAGACGAGCCGTTCCGGGTCAAGGTCGAGTTGCCGTTCGAACCAGTCTTGGCGACGTTGGGCGACGTCGGGGCGGGCCTGCTCGCTCGCGTGGGCAGTCTTTTTTTAAAAGTCAGCCCGCAACGCGCGAGGTACTCCCACAAAGTCGAGCGCGAGACCGTCACGTCGCGCTCCGCCGCAAGTTGTTCGAGCAGTTCGCTGATCGTCAAGTCCGGCGTCTCGCCGATCAGGCCGAGCAGATAGTCTCGATGGGCCTCAAGCTTGCAACGCTTGGTCCCGCCCTGTTTGCGGGCGGATCGCTCCCCACTCTCCCGAGCGCGCCGAACCCAGACGATCGCCGTGGCGACGCCCACATTATATTGGGCCGCCGAGCCACGAACCGACTTGCCAGAAAACGCGGCCTCTATAACGCGGTCACGCAAATCCTGGCTGTAGGGCTGAGGCATGGCGCGTCTCCGTCGTAGTCACGCGCCAAGACTCGCATATCGCCACCCAGACGGGAATCCCCCACGAATCGAGCAAAGCCGAACGTGCTCTAGCCGTAAGATCAAGCGGCCCGCGCCAATTGCGCTGCCCTCTCGCCAATTTACCGTCAAGCGGTAAGGCGGATGCAGATTTGAGCGCGAACGCGACCCATCGCGATCGCCCGCCCTCAACAAAGCAAGGCTACCCGGTCCGGCGAACCGAACCTGATCGCCTCAGATCAAGGGATCGAGTCGCCTCTGAGCCAGCGTAGGAATCTTACCGCGCGCCGAAACCGGGTCCGCCGTTGCTCAATTACAATGCGATTCGCGTCGAGGTTCTTGGTAAGACGTGCTGGAGCAGCTAGGCTTGCAATTCAACCCTAGGCCAGGCATGTTGTTCAGCGGCCCGGCTGAACTGAAGCTCTACTCGCTCCAGGCAACACGAGTCGGGAGCGCAGTCGGGTTCGGTTCTATCGACGCACGAATGTTCCAGTACAAGATCCCAATCGCATTGGGGCACGCCAGTCCAGAAGCGACCATCTCCGGTGTAAATGCAACCTCCGGCCTCCCAAGGGTATACCCTGTGACCTGATGGTCTTGCCGGGCCGACAAGTTCGCCATCTCGGCGTCGGTAAATTGTACCGGGCTTGACTCTCATCGCATCCTCCATTTCGATGGATCTTGCGCAGTCCTGCCGGCTGTTACGCCCGCAATCCGCATCAACCGGTCGCAATCCGTGAGCGCGATCGCGCCGCGGCTTCGGCTTATTAGCCCCTCTCGGTCCAGGGAAATCAGAGCTCTTGTGACGGACTCACGACAGCCGCCGACTCGAGCTGCAAGTTCTATATGCGAGGGAGGCGGAGAAACTGCGACGCGGTTGGCGGCAGTGCGTCGTGATAACCGCAGCAGCTCAGCGCATAGACGGCCGCGTGCGTCCAAGAGACGCTGCTCCGCGAGCCGCGCGCTGAGCAAATGAACGCGCTCGGTCAACTCCGCCAGCAAGCGTTCCGCGACTCCAGGAAAACGATACATCAGGTCCCTTAACACCGGCGCTGGAATGTGTGCGACCATGACATCCGTCACTGCAAGGATCTGGACGCGGCCGGGACCAGTATTGACCGGCGCAAACGCCCCAAAATGCCCCCCCTCCCGGATATCCTCCAAGATGATTTCTTGACCACTTGCATACCGCAACGCGCGTGCGCAGCCTCGCGCCACGATCGTAATCGGGTAGTCATTCGCAGTTTCGTCCCAGACTATTCCTCCGGAGCGAACATGGCGCCATTTGCATCGCCAGTTGAGTCGGTCAATTTCTTCACCATTCAAATGGGTGAACAACGGCGATCGTGCAACCGATCGAGTTTTCTCAGCTTCTGGCCGAGAATCCTCTTCAAACGCTTCCGGCGTGTTTTCTCCGCCGCCGGTCTCGTTGCGGAGCCCGCCGCTCGCATATATCGATGACTCAGTCGCGTTGCCGCTGAACATCGTCGTCAGTCTTGAGGAGAGGAGGAGATCACCGCTCATTTTTTAGCCTCGCTAGAGATTGAAATGGACACGACCATTTGCCGATGAGATCAATCGCTCCGAGCGCGTTGGAGGCGATTGGCGACAGCGTTCCGTATCAGAGTGTGGCATTCTCGAATATCGACGCCATCGCTACGCATGACCAAGCGGACAATCTGTGCGCTCAATAACTCTTCCAGATCAGGTTCGCGGAACGTACGCTCGCCATATTTGACTGACAGCCGTTTCCGAGCGATGGCTGCGACTTTGGTCATCAGGCGCGACGAAGCAGAGACGGGGCGTAATCTGGAAAGACTGATCCCAAGGAACCTTTGAAATGTTTGTTCGATGGCACACATCCGGCGATCTCCAAGCAGGCTACGCAGTGAGAGTTGCGCAGAGCAGCTGCGATAGACGTTATCGGACCTGAACTGACATAACGTTGGCTGGCGGCGCGAGCGACTTTCAAGAACAATTAGGCGCCAAAATGGAGCCCGACACTCGCGTTCGCGGTGTTTGCTGGCATCGCGTCACTTCACAACTCCATTCGACCTCCGCACTCGTCAGACAACGCTGCACTGGTTCACCGGCGATGCGTGACCAAACCACTGGCGTCAGACCAACTGATGGCGCTGTTCTCGCCACCAACTGAAGCGAATATTGCCTTCTTCCGATACTGTGCTCATGGATAGGATTTATGGGTCGTTTGCTAGGCGCTCGCAGGCGCGGCTAGCCTGCGCCAAGCGTTCACGGATCGAACTGAGGCTTCCGCCACTTTTGAAGGCCGGATTTCGGGATGCGGGATGGCGATGATTCTGGGCGTGGCTTTGAAGGCCGGGTATTTGGGCACGGCGACCCGCTCGAGCGTGAACTCGCCCTGATTGATCCGTTTCACGGTGGCGAGCCAGATCCTCTCGAACTCGCGCGTCTAGCCCCGATGCGCCCCGAGCGCCCGATGCTGCGGTTGCCGATTTCCTGCTGGATGAGGAGGGGCCGACATTTTCGCGAGCTGGATCGGAAGAGGCCACACCAGCTGTTGGGATATGCATGTTTGTTCTAATACCACTTTCGTCGCCACGGCATGAGCGCCCGCCGCTTTCGGCCGAGCGTCGGCGCCGGACGCCTTGCGGGCGTATTCCTCGATACGCAGATAGACCTCGGGCGCTATCGATCCGACGATCATTCGTCCGTTCCCTTTCAGCACACGTTCGTGGACGCCGACGGCCAACGCCTTCTCCGCTTCCGTGTTGAGATCGGGCGTCGAGAACTTGAGGCCCACAGCGGCGGCCTTGCTGCCGACGCGTCTTCGGCACAAAATCATGAGGCTTGCGTGGTTCAGGGCTTGTCGGCGCGCCGCAGACGATGATCGTCGGGACGGGCATGGGCTTTGCCTGATTTGAATTCGTCATTTGGTTGGTCCTAAGAATCGAAACAGGCCCCGAGGGGCCTGAGGGTGAACGCGAACAGGAACGCAACGTCGGCTAACCAGGCGGTCCTTCCGGCGATGCGCAGGCCGGTCTCGTCGAGGCAGCGCACCCGCGCCGCCGTCACGCGCGCCCCGATAGCGCGATAGACCGGTTCCAGCGCCGCGGCCTTGGCGCGAACCCAACCCGCCACGCTCGCGCCGCAGACCGTCGCCGCCCCGAACCGGTCGGCCAGGACTTCAGCGGTGCGCTGCTCGAGAACGAGTTGCTGGGCGTTGAGGTAGATCGCCGCCACCCGGATGCGCTCGCCATACTGAGCCGGCGAGACGACGCCTTCGGGAAAGGCGGCGCGCGTTTGCGCCCGGCAATGCGGGCAGGCGTGAACGCAGGCGCGATGCTCGGTGACCAAAGCCAATCGTTCGGGCAGATCGAACACCTGCCGCTTCTCCTGAGCGAATCACGCTCTCGGCCCCCAGACCTGCCCGCAACGCCGGCACGTCGCGGCGCGGTGTTCGACGACGGCGTCGGGCTCGTCGATCTGGCGCAACGTATCGCCTTAGTGGGGCTTCTGGCCCTCGCTCGGCTAACCTGAGCATGTGCGCAAACTGCGCAAAATCCGCGGCTTCTTGCCCAAGCCGTCGCTCGAAGGCGGTTTCGAACTGTTGGAACTGTCGAGCCTCAGACGCCGCCGAAGCCGCGCATTCTCCGCCCGCAGCGTTTCGATCTCGCGTCTGAGCGCGTCGGTCAACGCTACAACCCCGGGCGCAAAGGTTATCCCACTCTTGAGTCAGACCCCAAGCCAAATGTCTCCAACAATCATCAGCCCGCCGTGCTTTCCCCACCCAATGTGACTTTTCAGACTCGCCCGGCTTGGCAGTTACAAATTTTCGCGCGGCGATAGAGTCATCTCACTCATTACCTTGATACTTCTGAAAATCGAAAGCTCAAGCGCGGGCTTCCCCGTCACCCGCAACCTAATATGAGCCTCAGTCTATGGTTTCGCGAGAGCGTTCAATGTTCGTCGAGTTATTGCGATCCGCCGCGTGCTCGTCGAACCGGTCGTCACAGTCCAGCGAGATGACACGGAATGTACGGAACCGGTAACGCCGGTACGTAAAGTTCAAGTCGATACCGAAAAAGCGCGCTGCTGGGCTGAGATTTGTCATTCAATGTGTAGCGCGTGCGGTATAGATGGCTGAGAAGATTTCGGCGGAAGTGCGGCGAGTCATGTAACTACATGATGGTTCAATTTTGCAAATTGGGAAGCCCGCTTACCAATGCAATGCGGCAGAATTCTTGAAAACACTTGAAAATTTGATTTGACGAAGTGGTTACGTTTTGGTATTCTAGCTCTCGGGCATTCCTTCATTTTTTTAGGAGCCAAAGTGCAACCGCAGATTGGCATTTCAAGGCGGCGGGTCTTGCATAACGAGTTTTTTTACCCGAGGTTCCGCCGTTCGTCGACGAAAAGACATCGTATCCCGGCCTTCGGGGCTCCATGTTCACGCTGCTCAAGGGGCAAATAGCCTCGAAATCGCGCCGATCTCAAAATGAGGGGATTCCTGAGATTTTAGCTCGCAAGTAGTTGACTTGTGATCGAGTATAAAGCCGCAACATTACAATTTTGAAGACGCAACTGTAGCGTGTGATGTGACCCTGTTGCATTGCCAGGGACACGAGTTTCGGAGGGTTAGGTATGTGTGATTCCGATTGCATCGATAGACCTAAATCTATTGCGGTTGACGGCTCACTGCATTTGATAAGAGACGCGCAAATGAGATTGCGGGACATGAGCGACGCGGCAGCGAGCCCCGAAGCAATCGCGTCACGGATCCATCTCTGCAATGTTCTATTATGCGAAATCCGCGGCATCCGCACTCGCCTGAGGCGTGGATTGCATGCTAGGCGTCCGTCTCCGGACTTCGATCGCGAGGCGGGCCACGCGCTGCACTGATCGGCATATCGGCGTCATTTTTTGATGGGGACGGCGATGGGCTAGCGCCCCCCGTCGTCTGCGTCGCTCTCGAAATAGTCGGCGACTGGGGCTGAGGTAGTCAGGCGTCGCCGGATCGCCGGGCGCACTTGGGTGAAGGATGTCGGCGCAACGGCTTCGCGCGACTATTGCTTCGCGGCGTCGACCTCAGCGAATAGCCGACGCCCGAAAATGCGCGTTCGCGCTCCTCCGGACGGCCTCACTCCAAACGCCCCGCTTATGCGATCTTGAAATCGTCGATCTTGCTTCCGGCCTCGATTGCCTTTTTCAGCCAGCGCGGTAGTTTCCCGCGTCCAGACCAAGTTTCATACGGCGGCAACGTATTGCGATATTTCGGCGCGACTTTCGCACGTTTGACCGGGGCCGGATTATTCGAACCCAATTCCCTATTGGCTTCTGGATGGGCTTTGGGTCGGTTGAGAAGCGCCAGCCGCTTTTCCAACTCCGTTTTTTCCGCAGCAATTTTCGCCACGAGCACTTTTGTCAGTTCCTCGTGAAGATCCCACAGATCTTCGAACTTCATTGACTCAAGGTCTTGTATCCGCATCGGAAACTCGCGTTCATGGGTTCCGTGAGACGCAAAAAAAGACGGCTGCGAATGACATTGCCGAGTCCCACTCGCTCCGATCGGCGGGTGCACGGCGAATAACGCGAAAAAAGCAAGTGCCTCGTTGCAGTTAATCGGATTGGCGGTCGCATAGATTTGTCCAGCGCCCCGGACCACCCTATGGCAAGCGCCACTCGCATCGCGCAGTTCAGTGCGGTGGTTTAAAGTCGGATGCTTCCTCCTGTTTCCCTTATTTTTTTGCGTGGCTCGGGCGAGCGTTAAATTTTATTTAGCTATATAAACCTACTTGCGCGACAAGCGAGCGGCGGTATATTCTCGGCGCTTAGCTCATAACCGGAAGACGAGGCGGCGGGGTGGAGGATGCAATTCAATAACAGCGACCTGGACAAAATGACAGTCGACGAATTGTGGTCGATCCACGAGGAAATAAGCGCCGTTTTGTCGGAGCGCATCGTCACGCAAAAGCGCGAGCTGGAGAAGCGGCTTGCAATTTTGCGCCCTGGCTCCGATACGGCAGAGCCGCCGCTGGAATCGCGCGTCGCGAAACCTCGCAAGTCCCGACGGAAGTACCCCAAGGTGTTTCCCCGCTACCGCAATCCAGGCACGGCGGAAACCTGGTCGGGACGCGGCCGGCGTCCACGCTGGCTGGTCGCCGCAGAAGCTTTGGGGCACACGATCGATGAGTTCCGCATTCTGGAGCCGGGTGGCGCCGGCGCGCGCATGGACTAGACCCGACCGTTGTCGTCCGCCGGGCCGCGATCCGTCGCGCGAAACGCGACAAACTGCTCTTTTTCGGACTACCAGAAAACGGCCGCCGTGTTCAGAAGGCATTGCGGCCTCGCAGGAGTTCGATGGGAGTTTGCAAAAGGATTGCGAGCTCCAGCCGAAGACTCCAATCGTCGATATAGCGCAGATCGTACTCAACTCTTCGTTCGATCGACTCCGTCGACGGCGTCGCGCCGCGGCAGCCGTGAATCTGCGCCCAGCCGGTCAGGCCGGGCTTGACGCGCCGCCGAAACGCGTATTTGCGCACCGTGCGGTCGAACTCGGTGTCGTGGGCCAGGGCGTTCGGACGCGGGCCCACCAGACTCATCGTCCCCTCCAGCACGTCGATCAGTTGCGGCAGTTCATCAATGCTCGTGCGGCGCAGCCACCTGCCGACGCGGGTGATCCTGCGGTCGAATTCCTGCGCCTGGACTATCTTCAGCCCATCTTCGAGAACCGACATCGTGCGGAACTTGCGGATCGCGAAGGGTCGGCCGTTGAAACCGCAACGCTGCTGGCGGAAGAGCACCGGCCCCGGTGAATCCAGTTTTATTGCGATCGCGACGGCCGCCAGCAGCGGCGACAGCACCAGCAGCGCGAAACTCGCGCCGACGACGTCCAGCGTCCGTTTGGCGACCCGCTCCGAAAACGACAGCGGTCCACGCTGAAGTTCAAAGCAGATCGCAGCGCCGACATCGCGGGTCGGCCGGCGGAAAATCTCCGCCGACGCGCCGATTGGAACGAAGGTGATCGGAAAGGGAAGCACACGCAAGTCGCTGACCAAAGGGCGCAATTCCGACCAGCGGTTCGGCTCCGTTTGTATGGCGATCTCCTGGATGCCGGAGCTTCGCGCGTGATCGATAAGCCGAGCGGCGAGATGCTTGCGAAAGCCATGGTCGGCGCCGGGGGGCGGCAGAACGAAAATGGCCGTGACCTCGAAGCCCAGCAGCGCCAGCGTCGACGCCGCTCCGTCGCCCGGGAACGATGTCTGGTCCGTCACAAGCGCCACGTTGCGGCCCGCGAACTTGCGCCCGCTTAGGCCCTTGCGCAGCAACCGCGCGGCCCCGGCGCGCAAGCCGACGAGCGTGGCGAAGCCGCAGACCAGAAGCAGCGCGATGGTGGACCCCATCGCGCGCCCGGCCCCGAGAGCGCCAAATGCAACCAGCAGCACCCCGAGCGCCCAGACCCACGCGCCGGCGAGGGCCCAGGTCTGGTTGCGCAGCGCCAGTAACTCGGTTGGCTTGTAGAGTCCGCGCATTTTGAGCGTCAACACAAGAAGCGCCGAAGCCAGGATAGCCAGGCCCACGGTCTCGCCGAGACCGGAAACGCTGCCGCGCGCCGGGCCGATAAGGTCGATCATGAGGCCCGTCAGGACGACGGCGGCGACGTCGATCGAAACGACAAGATTCTCGATGGCGCTAAAGGAAATCGGCCACCGTCCGCGCGCGGGCGCAGGCGGAAGAAACGAAAATGCCGTCGCGTCGGTCGCGACCGATAATCCGGAAATCCGGGGAACTGCGGTCATTGGGAAATACCGCCGATTTTTACAGGTTTAAAATAAATGCATAATATTTCATTAATATCAAGACGAAAAATTAAATAGGGTGCGATTTTGCGCTCACCGGACCCGCCGATTCGACGCGGATAGCTTCCGATGGCTATTTCGTCGTCGTAATCGGCGTCACGGGATTGACGATGGTGGTCACGTTCGTGCCGTTAGCCGCCGCGGCAAGCGCGTAGCCGTTGGTCGCGTAAATGATAGGATCGTTAACGGTCGCCAGAATGGTCCGCACGAAGGCCAGAAATTTCGTAGCCTCAACAGCGCTCGCGTTGGCGGTGAAAATGACGTCCTTGTTGCGCATCGGAAAATCGCGCGCCAATAAATAGCCAGAAGGATCGCGTAGATTGAGCTGATAGATGACGGGCACTATCCGGCCCTCGTATTTGCCGACATCCACGCCGATTTCGCGCGCGAACTCCTTGGTTTCGCCTCTATAGACGAAAACCGACGCCGGATCGGCCTGGGCATCGCTGAGCCCGCCCTGCTTGGCGAGCGCCTCCGCGAGCGACAGACGCCAGCCGTCGAATTTGTACAGTCCCTGGATGCCCACCGCGCCGAATGCGACGAAGGTTTGGGGCTCATTGAAGAGATAGATGACGTCGTTGGGCAGCACGAATATGTTATTGGAGGGCTGGTAAAGCAGCGCTCCGAAAGGAGCGCTCGATCTCCGGCCGTTCCGCTCGAGCGCGACCCAGAGGTCGTAGCCCTGGCTAACCGGGCCGCCCGCGCGGGCGATGGCGTCGAGCACACGCTCGCCCGAGGGGTTTGACGGAAAGCGGCCCGCGTTGTGAACGTCGCCGAGCACGCTGAACAGCGAAGTGCGCTGCTCGACCAGCGAGACCACCGCCTGCGGCTCGAGGGCGCGAGCCTTGAGGCGGTTGGCGATCTCCTTCTGCACCTCGGACGGGGTGTGGCCCCTGACCGGCACCTCGCCGGCGTAGGGCACGGCGATATTACCCCGGTCGTCAACCGCCTGATTGGGAACGGTGATGTAGTTTCCCGCCCGGATGCCTGCGTCCGACGTAAACAACCCGCCCGCGGCCGACTCGAAAATGGTGACGCTGACAATATCGCCGATACCGAAGCGAAACCCCCTCGGCCCGCTTCGATCGACGAACGCGCCCGCTAGCCGGGGTGTGGCGCGGGACAGGGCGCCTACGACATCCCGGGTGACGGGCACTAGCGCGTAATGCAGCGAAGACTCCGCGTCGCCGCGCGCAGCGGCGGCGATGTCGTGGGCGCTTGGCCCGTCGACGGGCATCGTGGAGCAGCCCGCGAGCTGTAGCGCCAGAAGGACGGCCGCAAAGCTGAACCCGTTGAGAGCCGCCGACCAAGCCAAATTTCGCACAATCTATAATTAACGTACAGATATCTAATGCCACTTCCGTGGATTTCGCGCCACAATAAAGAAGCGAAGACGTTTTTATTGATCACGGATGTTGCGCAGAGGCAACAGCAAGCCTGTCCGAGGTCGCTCGCGGCCGAACGGATCAGGTGCGGACGCGGACCTGGCGGTTCTGATACAATTCGTAGTTACGAGTATTGAATGCGCCGCCGTCGTAACGCCGCATGGCTTTCATGTTGGCTTTGTTGAGTACGGCGCCCACGATATTCTCGTGGACGTTCGGAGCGTCATGCAATGCGCGACGGACGGTTTCGACGCGGGTCTTTCCCCATTCGATCGCCAACACGTAAGCGTCGATGAAGGCGCCCGACGCGCGCGCGTCCACCACCGGAGACAGTGGCGGAAGGTCGACGATGACATAATCGTAGGTCGCCCGCAGCCGCTCGAACAGCAAGCGCGTCGGCGCCGAGGCCAGGAATTCGCTGGTGTGGAGCGCCGGCTTGCGACAGACAGCAGGCAGAATGTCCAGCTCCGTTTGCGGGTCTCTCCAGACCGCGTCTTCGAGCTGAATTGTGCCGTGCGCGACCTCGACCAGACCTACCGCAGCCTCGGGCGCCATGGCCGCCGAGAGCGAGGGACGGCGCAGATCGCAGTCGACCAGGATCACGCGCTTGCCGCTGTGCGCCACGAGCCTCGCCAGCGATGTGGCGAGCGTCGTCTTGCCCTCGCTCGGCAGCGCCGAGGTGACGCCTATCACCTCGTTACGGCCTCCCGTCGTCCCGAGTTCGACCTCGATCCCGATCGCCCGGACCGACTCGGCAAAGTGCGAAAGCGGCGAGGCCACGACCAGCGCATCCAGGGAATGCCCGTTGGCGGCGAGGCGGCGACTGGAGTCGGCGCTTTGCGGCTGACGGCTTCTTTGCGCCTTCACCTTCGGAATTAGACTGAGGCACGGCAATTGCAGCACCGCCTCGACCTGCCCAGGCGTGCGGAACACGCCGTCGGTCAGATCGCGCAAGAGACCCAGTCCTGCGCCGAGGGCCAGTCCGACAAAACCGCTGAGCCCGAGCATGAGAGTCGTTTTCGGCTTGCTCTTGCTGTCGGGAGCGAAGGCCGGCGAAAGCACGCGGGCCGCGGAAATCGGAAACGACTCCAATTGCACCGCCCCCATGTAACGCTGCTGGAACGTGTCGTGGAGCTCACGATAGCCTTTGGCTCTTGCCTCGAGTTCGCGCAGAACCACCGCGGCTTTGTCGGTGGTGCGCGACTGCGAGACCGCTTCGTCTAGTTGCCGCTCCAACGCCTGCTCGCCCTTCAGGGCGACCTCGTATTCGTTCCGGCTCGTCTCGGAGAAGCGATGCAATTCCTCCCGGATCGACGCCCGGATGGCGCGCATGCGCGTTTGCAAGTCCACCACAGCGCTGTGTTTGGCGCCGTAGCGGGCCGACCACTCGACCTCGCGCCGCTGCAACTGCATATACTCAGTACGCAGACTATTGATGATCGGGCTCCCGAGCGCGTCGGACCCCGCGGCGCCAAGCGTGTCAACGTCCTTGGCCTCCGGTCCCTCGGCGCCCAGGATCGCCCGGACCTTGTTTGCCTTCGCCAGCGCCTGCGAAGTCTGCGCGCTGGCGGCGACAAGCCGGCCGTTGAGATCGGCGATTTGCTGCTCGTCGATCGACGTTCCATTGCTTGCGACCATGTCGTGCGCGGTCCTGTACGCGTCGACTGCGCGTTGCGCGGTTTGCTCCTGATCGCCGAGACTGATGAGCCTGTCCTGAAGCCAGCCGATCGCCTGTCGGGCGGCCGCCGATTTCGCGCTTGTCTGGTCATCGATATAGGCCTGGGCGACCGCGTTGGCGATGAGCGCTGCGTGCGCAGATCCGCTCGAACTGTAGGATATTTCGAGAATGTTGCTGGAACCGAGACGACGCACGTCGAGGCGCGCGAGGAACGGGCCGACGAGCGTCAACGGGGATGCGACGGCGCTCTCGGGACTCGACGCCGGCGGCCACAGGCGGTCTCGCAGGAGGCGCCACAGGCCCCCAAGGGACGGCGGCGCACGCGTAAGATCGGGATCGTTGTAGAGCTTCTGCTGCTCGATGACTATATTGGCCAAGGCCGGCGAGCGAACGATCTGGATCTGGGTTTCGATCTGCGTGAAGTCGAGCACGGGCTCGGCAAGCGGCGACTCCTTCTGGACGAACTGCCCGCGGGGAGTTTCAAGCAGCACCTGTGCGACCGCGGTGTACGTCGGCGGGGTGACTCGAATATAGGCGAAACCGAGCGCGAACGCCGCCGCCGTGATCGCTAGGATAACGAGGTAGCGACGCCGAAGGAACGAAACTGCGAACTGGATCATCGCGCCGATATTCGGCTCCGTGACGGGCAGCGCAATGGCGCCGCGCCGGCGTTCGCTCGCGGACATGTTGCTTTGGAGCATTCCAAACCCTTCTCTGCTCGACCGCGCGACGTCGGCAATTGAAGCGCCGCCGCATCCGCGACGCCTCGCATGGGGCGGGGGGCGCCGGAGCCACGCCGCGCGCACGCGATTTTCTCTATTAAATACCGAAAATTGATCGGTGGGAATTCGAAATTTCGAACGAGGTCGATTTATTTTTGAAACCCGGTTTTTAAGCGATCGTCGTTCAACGCCTACTCTCAGGTAAACGACTGATGTTATTGCATGGAATAAGACAGGTGATCAGAAGTTCATACGCCCGCGCCATCGAAATTGTGCTTGCAAGAAATTGACGCATTAAATAATATGCCATTTAATTCGAGTAACGCCGCGCCGCGGCGCCATCGCGGGAGGGCGCATTGTCCCAACAAATTGCGGACCAGGCCAACGATCTCATCTCGATCGCCCCGCCGCCGGCGGGCTTTGCCGGATCCGTGACGGAGGCGGACGCCCTCGAAGGCGACGACGGCCCCGTGTCGGCAGGCTCGGGCCTTGGCCTCGCCGTCCCGCCCGCGCCCGCTTCACTCCTTGCGACGCCTTCCACCGGCCCCGTCGCCGTGCTGGCGTCGCCCGCAGCCGCCAACGCGGCGACGAGCGGGCTCGCCGTCACGTCGTCCTCGCCCGCCACCGGCCCGACACTGGCGTCGGCGGCCGCCGGCGACGCGGGCGTCACGCCTGACGCCGTATCGACGCCGGTTATCACCGGCGACGCGATCGTCAACGTCAACGAGGCCGTGCTGACGGGCACGGCGGCGCCGAACACGACCGTCACAGTGTATCTCGGCGACGTCGTGGTCGGAACCGGCTTCGCCAATACGGCGGGCGTCTGGAATGCAACCACCGCGCCACTGCCGGCCGGCGCCAACTTTCTGACCGCGACCGCAACCGACGCCTCCGGCGCGGTCAGCCCGATGTCCGCGCCCTATGATCCCGTCGCGGGGACTCCCAACCCTATCGTGTCCGAGAACGAGAAGACGGGAACGCCGAGGGGCATCTGGTGGGTCGATGCCGGCGACGATTCGACCCTGCTGCAAGGCTTCACGACCCAGATGGGGACCAACGTCGGCGGAACGGTCCAGTTCAAGATCGACAATCTCACCGGCAAATCGAATTACTCGATCAGTATATACCGCCTGGGCTACTACGGCGGCGACGGCGCGCGCCTCATAACGACCCTTCAGCACACGGGAACGGTGATCTCCCAGCCCGCGCCGCTGACCGATCCCACAACCGGGTTGGTCGACGCCGGCAACTGGAGCGTCACCGATTCGTGGAGTGTGCCCTCGACCGCCGTCTCCGGCGCCTATGTCGCCAATGTAACCGAGGACGATCAGGTCTTCCAGATCCCCTTCATCATCAGCAACCCCAGCGACAACAGCGCCATCCTGTTTCAGACGTCGGACGAAACGTGGCAGGCCTACAATTCCTGGGGCGGCTCCGACGTCTACGGCGGCGTGGGGCCCGGCGTAGGGGGATCGGCCTACGCGGTCAGCTACAACAGGCCCATCATCACCCGCGACGGCGCCAACGCGACCACAGGGGGTGAATTCGGCACCGCCAACGACATGGTTTTTTCGGCCGAATATTCGGCGATCTACTGGCTCGAGGAGAACGGCTACGACGTCAGCTACATCTCCGGCAATCAGGTCGCCGCCGCGCCCGACGATTCCCTGTTGCTCAATCATCAGGTCTATATGGATGTCGGCCACGACGAATATTGGACCGATCAGCAATACAAGAATGTGCTCGCGGCCCAGAACGCCGGCGTGAGCATGATGTTCTGGAGCGGCAACGAGATCTATTGGCAGACGCGCCTCGCTCCGAGCATCGACGCGACGGCCGATCCTAACCGGACAATGATCACCTACAAGGATACCCACGTCAATGCGCTGATCGATCCCACGGGAACGGCGACCAGCGCGTTCATCGACGCGCGCTTCGCCTCCACCGGCGGTCTCGCTGGCACGCCCTCCAATTCTCTGACCGGCGAGCTGTTCTCCGTCGATTCGCCGCGCGACGACCAGATTACGCTGACCTACGGCGAAACGCAGTTGTCAATCTGGGATAACACGGCGATCCAGCGAGACACCCAGCCCGGCCAGACGGCCTCACTCTCGCCCGGCCTGCTCGGCTACGAGTGGGATTCCTCGCCCGACAACGGCTTTATGCCGGCCAGCCTGATCGACCTCTCCTCAACGACGCTGCAGGTGCAGACAGATCTGCTCGACTACGGTAACATTACGGGCCCGGGGACGGCGACGCACAACCTTGTCGAGTTCCGCAATCCCGTTAGTGGCGCGCTGGTCTTCGGCGCCGGCTCCGTCTATTGGTCGTTCGGCCTTTCCGACCAGCACGACGTCGTAGGGGCTGTTGCTCCGCCGGTCGATCCCAACGTCCAGCAGGCGATGGTCAACGAATTCGCCGCGATGGGCGTGCAGCCACAGACCCTGCAGGCGAATCTCGTGCTCGCCCAGGCGCCCACGGACCACACGCCGCCGGTTTCGACGATTACCAACGTATCAAGCTTGACGCCCGTCGAAGGACAGACGGTCACCGTGACGGGAACTGCGACCTCCGCCAGCAACGTCATAGGCGGCGTCATGGTTTCGACCGACGGCGGCGCCACCTGGCATCCCGCGAACACTGGCGTCGGCTCGTCTTCGGTGACATGGAGCTATACGTTCGATGCCGGCGCCGCCGGAATCCATGAGCTGGAGAGCCAGGCGATCGACGGTAATGTCAATATCGAGACGCCGTCCGACGGCGTTAACTACACGGTGCAGCCCTCCTCGGGGCTCTCGATCTTCAGCCCCGCCGACACCCCCGCCGTCGTCAACGCCACCGACCCCGACCCCGTCGAAGTCGGTATGAAATTCGTGTCGGCCACCGACGGCACGATCACCGGCGTCCGTTTCTACAAGGGTTCGCAGAATACGGGCCCGCACGTCGGCGATCTCTGGTCGTCGAGCGGCGCACTGCTGGCGAGCGCGACCTTCACGAACGAGGCAGCGAGCGGCTGGCAGCAAGTCAATTTCTCCACCCCCGTCATCATCCAGGCCGGGCAGACCTACATCGCTTCCTACGAGACCACGACCGGATATTCCTACACCGATTACTACTTCGACAACGTCGGCGCTGGATTTACGAACGGCTCGTTGACTGCAATTGGCGGTGGGCTGAACGGCGTCTACGCCTATGGCTCAGGCGCGACGTTCCCAAACACCGAGTCATTCTCGAAAGGTGACAACTACTGGGTCGACGTCGTCTTCAACGATACTCCGCAGCCGCCGCGGGCTGACGACGACGTTGGCTTCGCGACGAGCGAGAACAACGCGCTGACCGTCAGCGGCGCGCAACTGCTCGCAAACGATGCCGATCCCAACGGTCTGGCGATGTCGATAACCGGGGTCAGCAACCCGCTCAACGGCGCGGTGAACTTCGACGCCCAGACGGACACCGTCACGTTCACTCCAAACGCCAACTACCATGGATCGGCCAGTTTCACTTACTCGATCGCCGACGCCAATGGCGGCGTCGCCTCGGCCAGAGTCGCGCTGACCGTGATGAGTTCAACGCCGCCACAAACCCTATTCAGCCCGACATCGGCGCCCGCCGTCGCCTCCGTCAACGATCCCGGCGCCGTCGAATTGGGAGTGAAATTCACCGCCGACGCCAACGGCGAAGTCTACGGCATTCGCTTCTACAAGGGTCCCGGCAATACCGGCGTCCATATCGGCGATCTGTGGAGCTCGACCGGTGCGCTGCTCGCTACCGCGACGTTCACCAACGAAACGGCGAGCGGTTGGCAGGAAGTCGATTTCTCTTCTCCGGTGACGATAACAGCGGGCACGACCTATATCGCCGCTTATCACACCAACGTAGGCAAATATTCGGACAACGCCAACTATTTCAACACCGGTCTCACCAGCGGCCACCTTAGCACCCCCGCCAACGCCGGCGTCTACGCCTACGGCGCCTCGGACGCGTTCCCGACCGGAACTTACGCCGCGAGCAACTACTGGGTCGACGTCGACTATACCCCGGGAACGAACGGGCAGCCGCTGCCGCCCGTCGCCAACAACGACAGCGGTTTGACGACGTTGGAGAACACGCCGCTGACGATCAACGTCTCGCAACTGCTCGCCAACGACACCGATCCGAACGGGCTGGCCCT